>OJGT01000025.1_pt1 | contig 121309 bp, 107 predicted proteins | sample 1595031 | NCBI WGS metagenome assembly OJGT01 (sample SAMN05416857, study PRJEB24817) | seawater metagenome | isolation source: Sea water | place: Canada:Atlantic | collected 2013-11 | reverse complement strand
TAAGTTTCCACATTTCTAAGTTTCCACATTTCTAAGTTTCCACATTTCTAAGTTTCCACATTTCTAAGTTTTACAGCCTATGCGCTGACAAGAAGTATTAGTCCCTTACTCGCAAATTTCATGTGCCGAGTCAGAATGCTTTGTCTTCAAAATTCAATCATCGATCTATTTTTAATATGTCATGATTTACTTAAGCTATTTAGTAACAAATAGCGGAGAAAAAAATGAGTAAACACCTTTTATTTACACCTGGCCCTGTCAACGTTGCAGATAATGTTAGGTTAGCTACAAGTCAAAAAGATATTTGTCATAGAGAGGTCGATTTTGACTTGTTACTGCAAAGTATTGAAAGTAAGTTATTAAAGGTATTTGATGTGAACCCTATCGATTACAGGGCTGTTGTTATTACGGGCTCTGGTACTGCAGCAAATGAGTCTATGCTTTCTTCTGCTGTCGGCGACAAGAATATTCTTATTCTCACCAATGGCGAATTCGGTGAACGTTTAGTCGAAATATCAACTATTCACAATAAAAACACCTTTAGGCTAGATTTTCCATGGGGTGAAGAATTAGATTTAGTAAAGGTAGAAGCTTACCTTAAGTGTAATAAAATTGATGTAGTGGCTATGGTCCATCACGAAACCAGTTCAGGTATGTTAAACCCTATTGATAAAGTAGGCGATTTGGCGAATGAGCATAACCTTATATTTATTGTTGATGGCGTTAGTTCAGCAGGCGCAGAAGAAATAAATATGGAAAAATGCCATATTGATTTCTTTTCAAGTTCTAGTTCAAAGGCAATTGGCTCCTATGCTGGGTTATCATTTGTTCTGGGGAAAATTTCCGCATTTGAAAATCTAAAAATGTTACCTGCAAAAACGACGTACCTAAATTTATATAAGTTTTATTATTTCATCAAAAATGCATCTCAAACCCCGAATACTCCAGCTGTTCACTTATTCTATGCTCTAGAGCAAACCTTAATTAATATTCTTTATGCCGGCGTTGAACAACATTACGAACAGTTAAAGGGCAGAGCTAAATATTTAAGAGAAGGTCTCTTAAATTTAGGATTAAAGTTCTTAATTAATGAGAAAAATATGTGTTCTGTTTTAACGACTGTTCACTTGCCTAAACACATTAATGTTGGCCTATTACGTCAAAGGCTTCGTGAAAAATCAATTATCATTTACGAAGGCAAAGGTTGCTTTACTAATAAGGTTTTTCAAGTAGGTAATATTGGTGAATTATCAGAAGGTGATATGCAATTCTTTTTGTCATCTTTAGGTGATGTTTTATCAAGTTTTCCTTTACTTAAAGAAACAACAAAGTCAAAAAATAATGATTTATATCAGGGGTATAATATACCACCTAAAAAATTGTATTCTTTTTTTCCCATTAAAGCCGAAGCACTATGAATACTCGATTCAATAAATTATGGGCAACAAAAACAAAAGATGATGAATGGTGGTCATCATTTATTACTTCTCCTATAGCCATTGCACTAAATTATTTTGTTGTAGATATTAAATGGCTAACACCTAACAAAATAACCTTAATTTCTTTTATTACAGCAATTATAGCCACAATTTTCATTGTTTTAGGTGGAGTTCAAAATTTCATTATCTCGGCTGTGCTAATTCACCTAAGCCATATTTTTGATTGCATGGATGGTCAAATGGCGCGTTATAGAAAAACGACCTCTATCGCGGGTAGCTATTACGATAAACTCACAGATGAACTACAAGTGGCACTTTGGTTTGGCGCTGTTGGCTATGCGGCTTTCAACCAAACTCAGCAAGTATTACCACTAATGCTAGCTTTTATTGGAGTTGTTGCATACGCATTTAGGGGGTATGTAAAGTATGTGAGCTTCCATACGCAAATGGACAATAACAAAAACTACCTTTTTGATCTTGCTATACGCGAGTCTACAACAAAAAAAGACGATGTTGCCGGGATAGGTTTTGGCTTTATCGCAAACCTACGTTGGCTTATGCGTGAGCAACAGAAAGTTATATATGTTAATGAAGGCGTTTTTATTTTTATGCTTTCTTTAGCTCTAGTTATTAATAGCTTTATTCCTGAAAGCCTCACGTTAATGTTGTGGGTGTTTGCAATAAGCCAAACTATACTTGCCATTGGCAGAACATGGCATAAATGCCGAGAAATTTCAGCACTTGATCGCCCCATTATTTTAGACAAACCACTAGAGAATAAAACATGTCATCGTTAAACAATAATGAGCATATACAAACCGCACCTAGTATATTGTCCTTTGCCAAAGACTTACCAAATTTATGTTCATTAGCAGGACTTTTCTGTGCTTTATTGGCATTGTATTTTTCTTTTCTATCTCTTTTCTCTTTGGCTATGATTGCACTGATATGGGCGGTGTTTTTCGATTGGTGTGATGGAATAATTGCTCGAAAAATGAAAGGGAGAACAAAGCAACAAGGACAGTATGGCGGACAACTTGATTCCTTAATTGACATCATCAGTTTTGGTGTTTGCCCAGCAGTAATGCTGTTAAGTTACGGAGAGTTTAGTTCTTGGCATTTCCCTGGGGCTTTTATGATTGTTGCTGCCTGCGCTTTACGTTTGAGTTACTTCAATGTTTACGGGTTAGACGAGAAATCTACCTATCAAGGGATGGCCTGCGACAACAATGCCATTATTCTAGTCTTTATATTTCTTTTTGATGGGGTTTTAGCACCAGCACAATTTTCTTACTTATTGTATGGCTGCATACTAATGATAGCGTTTCTCAACGTAGCACCAATTAGAACACCTAAACTAAGTGGCGCCTGGTTCTATGTTCTTACCGTTTACGTTATTTTTATATCGCTAGCTTATGGATGGAAATTATTGTCCTAAGTTATCGGCACATAGTCGACAAAGAGCATCAAAATACTCCACTAATTAAACAGTTTTAATCTTTATATTATCCAAATTTAAGGTTTCAAAAAATGAACTCGATTAAGCAAGTAGAAGCACAAGCACAAGCACCAGAAAACAAGTTAAAAGCTATTATCTTAGCGGCAGGTATCGGATCTCGAATTCGCCCATTAACTGATAACTGTCCTAAAAGTTTATTAAAAATTGGTGATTATACCATTTTGCAAATGATGCTATCGCACTTACAATCTAGCGGCATTAATGATGTTGTGATTGTTTTAGGCTACTTACAGCAAAAGATAAAAGACTACGTTGCTATTAACTTCTCTGAAATTAACGTGCAATTTGTTACCAACGAACACTATAAAGTAACTAATACCGGTTACTCGTTAATGCTTACCGAACCTTTTGTTGAAAACTGTGATTTTATAAAGTTTGATGCTGATGTGGTTTTTGAACAAACCATTCTTAACAAACTCATCGCTAGCGAATACAAAAACGTATTGTGTATTGATAAAGATATCAATCTTGATGCTGAAGAAATAAAAGTTATTATTGATGAACAAGGAAAAGTACTAAAAGCAAGCAAGGATGTCGCTCCTAAAGACGCGATAGGAGAATCTATTGGCATCGAAAAAATCAATCATGAAACGGCTAGATTGCTTTTTAGCGAGCTTAAACTAATGATGAAAGACAAAGCAAATCATCAAGCTTATTATGAAGCAGCTTACGAACGACTAATTGATAAAGGCACAGCGTTTAATACTTTAGATATCACGGGCCATAAATGGACTGAAATTGATACTTTAGCGGATTTTGATTTAGCAAAAAGCATTTTCTTAAAGTGAATATATTGTAAGAGTTAATTTAAAATCAAACAGTAGATAAGGTTCATTGACAGTTATTCGTCAAATAAGTCAATGAGCCTTTTTCTTAGAAATTTGATTGATTAGCAAGTCAAATGAAGCTGACTTGCCTTTTTATGAATTTGATTATTTTAAATTATCCCTATAATTACCTTACTCATAATGTTTGGTTCTCAACCACACAATTAGCCCTACAATAACAAAGAAAAATGGTAGTAAGAATAATATTACCAATACCTGACGCTTTTGTTTACTGGTTAAATCTAACCTTTCAACCTTTATTTCTGTTGAACTTGGAAAAACCTGATAATCTAATTCTGCCAACCATTTAACAATATTTAGCCCCATCTGAGCATTGCTATATTGATTAATATAAACATTCGTTAAAAAATCAGCATCAGTAAAAATAATTATTCTTGTGTCTGAAGATTTACTGATTTTTTTATTGGCTGTATTGCTTGTTTCTTGATGCTCTTCAAGTACAACGTAAGAAAAAGGAACTGGGCCAGCAGTATCTATACCTTGATCAAATTGAATATCTAAAGTTCTATTCGTTTCTGCCCAACTTTGCTCTTTTGAAGCGGTTGAAGCTATTGCTGCAAGCTTGATGGTGGGTCTGCGTTGCTCTAGTACAACTATCGAACGTGGCCTAACGTAAAAAGTGTAATCTAAATTTTGTGTTATCGCTTTATGTTGTTGATAGTTTTTAGTCGCAGGACTGCCAACATCGTCACCTACATGATTAGTTAAATCGACCACAATATCTGACTGAATGTTAAGTCCCCACTGGTTGATAATATTGTTTAGTGATGGGTTTTGTTTTTGTTGCTCTTGAGTTAATGGTTTATCGGGCGTTGTTACCAAGACATGTTCAATCAAAAACAATGCATCCCCCCCCGATGTTAAATAGTCAACAACTAACGTTTCTTCTTGTTCTGTTAGTTCAGTGCGTGGACCTGCAATAATTAGCACATCACAATCTTTTGGAATTGACTGTGTGATACCTAGCATCAGAGATTTACTTTGAATATTGTTATCGGCTAATAATTGTTTAAACGTGGTTAAACCCGTATTTCCGTTATTAGTGAGTAAATACTCACCATGACCATTAAGAAAGTATGCTCGCGTTAACGATCGACTGGCACGGGCAATGGCATTAGTTAGCTTTTCTTCCGTTAACGGATCATTGGTGAAATCAACATCTTTACGAACACTGCCTGACTGAACAATGATCTTGCGCTCTTTGCCACTAACCACGTTGCCAAATTTTGCTGCAAAAGTAATATTATCAATGGGGTCGACTATTTGTGTAGTAATAAGGCCTGCAGATAGTCTTTCATACTCGTTTAATAAATCTTGTAAGTATTTTGGCGGTAACCCAACGTAAAATGCGGTTAATTCAACATTTTTATTTAAATTGCTGATAAACGCGAGCGTATTTTTAGATAAGGTGTGCTGCTTATTTCCAGTGATATCCCATCGAAATATAATGCTATTTGCAACGTAATGACTTATGCCTAGAAAGACTAAGCTCCCTACGAACATGCTAAAAACAAGGAGTACTTTCTTCCATTGTTTAGTAGGTAAGCCTTGTGCAACTTTAATTGAATTTGCGTCGGCATTAGCCGCTACTTTGAACAATTTATTCCTTAAACTTAACAAAGCAATAAATAAAACGGCACCGCCAATTGTCAGGCAACTAGCGAGACTCCATGGAAGTAACGTAAATTGCCCATCGACATACAATAACGATACACCTAATGCAAACGCAAACAGTGTCAACCCCATTAATACAGGGAGTGATTTATTAAGCATCAATTTATTGTTATTTGAAATAGTCATTTATTGCCACAACCTATGGTCGATGCTTAGTCTAGTAAGTACTAAACAAAGTAAAATTCCCGCTAAATAGTAAACAACGTCACTGGTGGTGATCATGCCTATAGCGAAATTCTCAAGGTGAGTACGGGTGCTAAATTGAATTAAAAAGCTTTCGGCAAAGCCGGTGAAATATTTAGTGAAGGTAATTGAAAAATAGAGTAAAAATAAAATTAGGTAAGATGACATCGCCGCGATAATTTGATTTCGTGTCCATGAAGACGTCAACAAACCAATTGCGATAAAGAATGCGCCCTCTAACCATATACCGATATAACCAGATAAAATACTAAAAGCGTCAGGGTTGCCAAAATATTCGACAATAAAATAATAAATTCCTGTTAATACAATTAATACTGAGTAAAAAACTAGCATGCTTAAATACTTACCTAACACTATCATCATAGGTGTTAGCGGCGCGGTCAGCAAAAACTCCATGGTTCCATTAGACTTCTCTTCAGCAAATAACTTCATCGTTAATAATGGAATGATGAAAATAAACATAAACTCCATCACTTGAAAAACATCGCGCAAAGACACTTCTTTATTTTGATCGACGATCATAAAAAAAAGTATATTAAACAAAGATAAGCATGTAATTAAAATTAAATAAGCTATGGGGCTACTAAAATAGCTATGTAGCTCTTTTTTGATTAATGCGACAACCTTATTGCCCCCTATCTTACTCATATGTCACCGCTACTATTTCTCTCAGGTATTAGTTCAGGTAATGGCTCTTGATGAGCGTTAAGAAAGACTTGTTCTAGCGATGATGCAGTAAACTGATTATGTTGTGTTTCTGCCTTGTTCTTATTAATGTTAAGTAACATCTGCAAAGGTTCATCTATAATAAGTTGACCTGCCTTAATCATTAAAATACGTTGCGCAATTTTTTCAATTTCAATCAAAGAATGGGTACTCAAAAGTACGGTTCTTTGCTCGCGTTGATTATGTATTAATGCCAATACTTGTTGAGTTTGCATGGGGTCAAGGCCACTAGTAGGCTCGTCTAAAATGAGCAGTTTAGGATCGTGAATAATTGCTTGAGCAATACCCACTCTTTGTTTGTAACCTTTAGATAGTGTTGAAATAGTTTTGAATTTAACATCCGCCAAATTACATTCTTCTAACACTTTAGCAATTTGAATTTTTAGTCTTTTAGATGATACCTCTTTTATTTCAGCGGCAAACTTTAAATACTGGAACACCGTCATATTCATGTACAAAGGAGGTGTTTCTGGTAGATAGCCTATATTTTTACGGACCATTAATGAATGTTTTGTTATATCATTACCGTCAATGAATACCTTACCTGAGGATGCAGCAAGAAAAGACGTAATAATGCGCATTAAAGTAGTTTTTCCCGCACCATTTTTTCCTAAAAAACCAACAATATCTCCTTGCTTAATTTCAAAACTGACATCGTTCACAGCTTGAAAGACTCCATAATTTTTACTGACATGCTCAACCGTTATAATGCTCACTAGAACGCCTTATAAATTATTTTTAGAGATCGGTATTAAGAGAAATAATAACGAATAGATTTCTACATGTTCTCAACGGTTTTTTATTAACAATAGTCATGCTTACATAATATTCTTAAGCACGCTTCAAACTCTACTTTTTAAAAAATTCGTAGTAACAAATGATAGGAATGAAATACAGAAAAACGATGGTAGCTGCCTTCAATTACAAATGAAGAAAAGAAGTTTAGTCAGTGTAGCATGTACAAACTGTTTTAGTTCTATATAAAAAATCTTAATCGTTAACGTGGGGATTTAAACTAAAATATTGAGGCGAAATCTCACAGTCATGCTTGAATATAACTCTACTATGGAAACTGGACTTCCCAGACTTTGCTAGCTAGACACCAGTGTATCAACTGTGGAGAATTCTTTGCTTTCGATGCATTTTCTTAATGCTCGAAAATTGTCTCTAATTTTGTCATGAAAAGCCCACATACCTTGACTAGGACTTGTCCAGCCATGCTTTTCTAAATAAGGAAACAATTGATTTTCTTTGCGAGTAAAGCGCTTTTCTATCGCTGATAATTGATTGAAAATATTAAAAAACGTTCAAAGTCCTGACTGATGTCTATATTGACTAATTGTTGCAGTAATGAATAGGTGAGAACATTTTCTTCAAAATAGACTTTTACTGGGTGACCGTCACTAAGCTTGTCGGCAAACTGGGGAATTGCATTCATCGAAGTCAAATAACATTATATAGACTGTGGTGTTATTATCTCGAAAAAACATTTTGGCCATATTGCGTGAGATCATTAATAGCGCAAACACAGTGCACTGATTTTACGCTATTTAAATGAAAAATGGCAGTCAGTGCATTTATGTAACTGTAAAATTATTGAGTATTAGCTTCTTAACGTTAATGTAATTAATACGATACCATGGTCGGTACTTTCGCCGTCACGGTCAAAAATAGGATTAATTAAATGTCGATCGTAAGTGTCATAGCCACTTACTTGATAAAGACTGTCGTGATAACTGGCATCAAATTCACATGACAAAAGCACATAATCAAGTACTGAACTACTGGTGCCAAAATAATGCGTTGGTGCTCGTTTCGCGATTACTTTTCGACTAGTTTCGTTCTCTTCATTGCCTTCATTGCCTTCATTAGTTAGGGAAACTTCAAATAAATTCCAGGCATCATTTAAACAGTATTTAGCAAGGTAAGCGTCGCGGTCAATGGTAGAAACAAAACGTAAGGTGCTGGTGAGTAAGTGATTCAACACCCCGTCGGTTAAGGTGTTATTAAAGTCGCCTATTAATAACATTGGGTTATTTGTCGCTTCGCGTCGTTCTATCATTTCAATCATCAACAGTGCGGCTTCACTACCGCGTTGTATAGTCGCCCCCCAACCACCAGCCACACTTGCTTTTAGGCTTTCAATAATAACTTTCTCTGGTGACCACTCATTGTTTATTTCATCGACCTCAATCATTGAACGTTTAGATTTAAAGTGCACTACATAACAGTCACAATTACCAATATGTGGTGCCTCAATTGTTGCTCTTACGACTTTTCGACTAAAAGAGAAGTCATCGACTAAGCCTAAGGTTTGTGCAAGCTTTGTATTAGCTGTTACTGCAGCAACATCAACAATTGGGTAACGTGAGGCTATGGCAACAACAGGGCTACGATAAATGAAATCATCAATAACTTCAGGTTGATCGACAAAAGCAAAGTAATGATAACCTTGCGTAGCGACTAATTCTTTTAACGACTCAGGGCTAAAAACTTCTTGAAAGCCAATAATGTCAGGTTGATACTCACGTAAATATTCAGTGATCCACTTTTGCTTTTTTGCCCATTGCTCAGCACTATAAATGCGCTCAAAATCGTAATAGGCATTAGGTGGCTCAAGATAATTAAATAAATTAAAGGTAGCAATTTTAAGTTGGGTGTTTGCAACCGATACCACAGGTTCTTCAGAAGCGGGGAGTGGCTCTATTACTTTTTTATCGTGGTGACTGATGATATTAACTCGAATAAATGATGTGAAATAATTATACCCTATCGTTTATAATAACAAGCAATTAAAAACCAGTAACATAAATTAAAGTCCCGCTAGCAGCAAAGCAAGTCATTAATGGTTCAACATAGCGACGATATGGCTTTAACAAGAGTAAATATAATGCAGTTAGAAAGACAACTTAGTAAAGAAGATATTAGAAAAACCAAACCAACAAGAGAAGAATACCTAAAGCAGCCAAAGTTACCACTTGTACTGGTATTAGATAATGTTACTAACAGCTACAACGTGGGGTCTTTCATCCGTTTGGCGGATGCTTTTGCGATTGAAAAAATTATTGTTTGTGGCGAGTTAACTATTTCAGATAAAAAGCTTAGAAAAGCGTCGAGAAATGAAGCTAAATGGGTTTGTGTTGAGTATAGCGATAGCACAACGCAAAGTTTACAGACATTAAAAGACAATGATTACGCAATTTTTGGTGTAGAGCTATGCCATGAATCTGTTGATTATAAGGATATTAACTATCCGTCACGCTGTGCTTTAGTTTTAGGTAATGAGCGTAAAGGTGTTAGTGAAGCTGCATTACAATTAAGTGACCAACATATACATATTTCGATGTTTGGCATGGGTAATTCGCTAAATGTTTCTACCGCGGGTGCTATTGTATTAGCTGAATGTGCTAGTCAAATTCGAAAAGCTATTGTGGTTTAAATAAGTAAGCTTGTCACTGTGAAATGTCGCAGTACAAGCAGCTCAATTTGTTAGGGGCTAATAGTATTAAAATAGTCTACAGATATTAAACCAATATAATTTCAGGTTTATGCTACAAAAAAGATTTAATTCGAATAAAACACTCCTTTCAATGCCTATTAAGCTGGTGATAATATCTATAAATACATAGTCGTAATTGTGAAAAAAGGAACGCTAAAAATTATTCAGATGCAATATTTATCTAGCCTAGCTGGAAAACTTAGCCTAAGTGTCTCTTTTTTGTTTGTTGTTTTGTTTTCTTTAACAGTTGAATCCGCTGAAGCCCGTTGTGATAAAACGTTAACGGTTCATTTAGACTTACATGCTCCTTCAGCCTACCTAGATAGCAACGGACAAGTTGCAGGCATGGATGCAATGTTAGCACAAAAGATATTAACCCAAGCTGGTTGCAAGGTTGAATGGCACCTTATCGCCATGACAGGTGAAAGAATTTTAAGGAGCCTGCAGCAGGGGAAATTTGACGTAATGATTCGTGCGTCTAAAACAGTTAAACGGCAAGAATACGCATATTTTAGTGAGCCTTATCGGGATGAAATTGTCGGTTTATTCAGTCGAAAGCAGCTAGAACTACCTCCTACAATTAGTATGGTTGATGCTTTAGAGCAACAAATACGCTTAATTGGGCCTGTAAGTGGTTGGTATGGTGATAAATTTGAGGTATTGCGTAACAAGCTGAAGAGAAAGGGAGATTACACTGCTTATCCAGATGCCAAGCGTGCTACCGAATTACTGTTTATTGAACCTAGTAGAGGCAACTTATTGCTAGTCGATGCCGATATATTTTATCTTCATCTTGGAAAAGAACGGCATAATCAAGTGAAATTAGTTGGTAATAATCTACATATTAGCCCCGCGTCGTTGATGTTTAGTAAAAGCTCTCTTGAAAAAAGTGATTTAATTGCTATTAACCAAGCTATTTTGCTGTTGCAACAAACTGGCGAACTAAAAGCTATTGAAAATAGCTATCGTCCTCAATCATTACAAAAATTATTAAAAGCTAATACTTCACTTCTTTAGCACCATGTCTTGTGAAAAACTAATGTAAACAATGCTTAAATTTTTACATTTCTATTTTCTATATAGCGATGCTTATAAGTCATGAGTGTAGATAAAAGTACGCAAAAAAGAGATAATGCATTATAGTTTTTTCTCTGTTAATTATTACGCTTTTAGGCAAGTATCTACAGCGGTAGCCATATTTAACTAAGCTCTGATTTTTAAAAGCATCAGAGCAAGTTTGAATGGCTACAACTTAAAACCCTATTTACATGCTCAACATACGCTTTTTTAATCTTGCAAGCTCAATTGCGTTTGAGCGTACGGTAAGTTTAATGTGACTATACTCATAGTCTTCCTTAGTTACGCTCATGCTAGAGCGAATTTCGCCTATGATACCTTTGGCGGTATAAGGAATAATAACTTCCTCTTCAATCATCTCGTTCTGTGCAACGCCAACGATATACTGATGTAGTTTACTAACATCAGCAGGATTACGCGTTGAGGTCATCATGGCGTCTGGAAATTCTGCCATCAATGCTTGTTGCTGTTCCGGTTCGAGTTGATCTGACTTATTCAGTACCAGTAACTTTTTACTATCTTCAACACCAACTTCTGCCAATACTTCATGTACAACAGCTAATTGCGAACGAAATGAAGGATCGGAAGCATCAACAACATATAGCAATAATGAAGCGTCATGCGCTTCGGCTAACGTTGAATGAAATGAAGCCACTAAATCATGCGGTAATTTTTTAATAAAACCAACGGTGTCTGATACTAAAATTCGTGGTTGAGTAATAGGAAATAATGCTCGAACAGTGGTATCAAGGGTTGCGAAAAGCTTATTTTCACCTTCAACATCACTACCTGTAATGGCTCGCATCATAGATGATTTACCGGCATTGGTATAACCAACCAGTGCTACACAAAAAAGTTCAGAACGCTGGGTCCTTCTGCCTTTCATTTCGTTTTGAACACTGACTAATTCGCGCTTAAGTTCCGCTAATTGGTCACGCACTTTTCGGCGATTTAACTCTAGTGTAGTTTCGCCAGCACCTTTACCCATTTGGCGTTCTTTATCGCCACATGATGATTCACGCAAGCGTGGTGCAACATAATTAAGACGGGCAATTTCTACTTGCAAACGTGCTGTTTTAGTACGGGCATGGCGGCTGAATATTTCAATAATAATGCCAGTACGGTCAAAAACTTCTACGCCTAATTGATTTTCAACATTACGCAGTTGTGACGGACTTAAATCACAATCAAATACCACCACATCGGCACAACCAAACGGTAGATTATCAGAAGGAATTTCAGCAAGCTCAATGAGCTCGTTACTAAAAAGTTCCTCGGCTTCTTCAAAGTCTTCGACCCGACCTTTATTACCCGTAAGATGAGCTATTTCAGCGAGTTTACCTAATCCCAGTACATTGACTCTTTTAGTAGAGCTTTGCTTTTGTGATTGAGTGCCAACCACTTTAAAGCCTAGTGTGGTGACTAAACGCGCTAACTCGGCAAGTGACTCCGTTGCTTCATCACCTTTAAAGTCGGGTGTACAAATAGAAATAAGTAAAGCGTGATTAAGTGATGCTTTTGCTGTTAATTGCATAATGGCTCGATGTTGGTGTACGTGAGTGCAAACGTGACGGTATATCTAAAGTGTGGAGATCCTACGCTGTTCTATGCAAGCTTTATAGAGGCATAGTGTACTAATGTCAGTAGAGTGACTAATTACTTAACTCATACAATCGTGTAAATGCTCCATTGGTCATTATTAATTAGTGCCGATGATAACCTTTCTCCGTGATTAACTTGCCGTGCGGTATTGTAAAATTAAACTGACAATTTCATGGGAACTGCCTGATGATTCAAGTGATTCGTTTAGCGTACGTCTTTGTGGTAATTGAATGTTAAATTTTTCTTTTAATATATTGATAACTTGCTCTTCAGTATTCGGGTCTATTTCTGTTCCAGAAAAAATACATATCCGCTGAAGGATAAATTCTTTGTTCATAATGTTATTCACTGCCATATTGTTAGTTAATGTCTGAGTGTCTTAATCTTAAACTATAAATATTGATAATTATTAAACTTGCAAGGCTAAAGCTATATTAACTGTACAAAAACGCTAAACATTGCGCGTTATTACCCGTAAAAATAACTCTTTCGGTTTTTAATCCTAGTTGATATTGCTATATAGAATCATAATATTCACACAAAAGAGGCTTCAACCAAGTTAAGTGGTAATTTGATTGGCCAGTTAATTGTTGGGTTAAGGCGATATTTTGTACTTTCTTCAGCTGGCTGCAACGCTGGGTACCTAGTCGTTTAAATCTGAACACGAATCTTAAGCGCGGAATAATTGCTATTGTATTAAGTTAAATTTAATCGATTTAAAAATTTTATGACTCAGCTCAGTATCAGCAGTTTCCGTGAATTCAACTAGCATAGAAAAGCGAACTTTTCCTGAAACAGTTGGAATAGTTAACGCCACTTTCTTATCTTGTAGCAATAACGTGCCATGGTGACCGTCAATGACTATTGGCTCGAAAGTCGCCTTAGTTAGCTCACTAAACTGTGAAGAATACCAGCCTAAATCATAGGTTAAGGTAATGTTGTTACTATTTAGCTGACCTGCATTTGAGTCAATGCTTTGCACATTAGCAGGTATTAAGCTACTTGGGTGTATAAAGCAAAATTGCTCACTCGGACAAAGTTCAAGCCATTGTGCTGGCTGTTGGTTATCTTCGCTATTTGAGTAGCTTATATAAAATAATGCAAGAAGAGTTACGATTAAGAGAAATTTGCCAAGCTGCATTATAGTTTCCGTGGGACACCAACACTTATTGATAATTTACCATAACAAGTGCTGGCTTATTGAATTGAATTGATCTTATTTTGCTTTTTTAAAGCCACTTTTTAATAACAGGCTAAAAGATAATAGTAACAGAACTAAGGTGCTTGGCTCAGGTACTGGTAATGGAATACTTGCTGAAGCCACTATAAGTACCGGGTTAATATCTATCCAGAAGCTTTGTCCATCAGTTTGCACTAATTGACTGCTACGTATGTTGCTAACTTCAGTATCATTCAGCGTCGTGCTGTTATTTAGTGAAGAATTCATTAAGCCACCCGAGCGATGGTCTAAACCTAAGTTATGACCTAATTCATGTGCTAATAGCTCGCCGCCAAAACTACCAGCTGCAAAAGATGACTCGACAACAAAATCATTTCCGAAAAACTCACCACAGCCAACTATGCCTGAGCTTATTGAACCACCACAAGCGCTGATGGTATCAATGAAATAGAAATTAACAACATTAATGCCACCAATATGCATATCAAATAATTGATTAACTTCTGCATCAGTTGTTATATCTAATAAATCGGGTAGAACTAATTCAGACGCTAAGCCTATTCGTATGTCTATCGGCATCAAGCCAAAGCTACTTTGTGAAAATATCGCATCAAGATCCGATTCATTAGTCGTAATAAAGGCTGATTTAGCTTGTGAAGAAGCTAGAATTGCCACCGTGATGAGTAAATATTTTAATATGTTCACTTTATTCCTTCTTAATTAATAACTTACGTTAAAATGCTTTACTGATATCAAGCATAAAGTACACCATGTTACTTTTATTGAGTGAAAACATGTATTTACAATTTTTGTAGTTGTATATCTTATTGAAAGTGTTAAATATTATGACACTATAGTTGTTCATAAAGTAATCTTGCAAAAGGTAGAATAGACCTGTTTATAAAATATTCAATTAAATGTAACTTTAGATGGGGATATATTGTTTATTGCTGTATAATGCGCGGCTTTATTATGGTGGCAGGGCAAATGTTTATGGCTAAATATTCGCTAGGTTATCTAAATTTACAGTATTAACTACCCATTTTAAGCTATCCGTTAGCGATTACTCGTTAATGATTTTAGTTAACGGAATATAGGAAGACTTCATTGATCACTACATCGAACATTACCATGCAATTTGGCGCAGAGCCTTTATTTGAAAACATTTCGGCTAAATTTGGCAACGGGCATCGCTATGGTTTAATTGGCGCTAACGGCTGTGGTAAATCTACATTTATGAAGATACTCAGTGGTGAGTTAGTGCCGAGTTCAGGTAATGTTTCGGTCAGTACCGGCAACAAGGTAAGTACGTTGGGCCAAGACCAATTCGCCTTTGAAGAGCACAATGTAATCGATACTGTCATCATGGGTGATATGCCATTATGGAAAGTAAAGCAAGAACGTGATGCTATTTATGCACAAGCTGAAATGAGCGAAGCTGATGGTATGCGCGCTGGTGAATTAGAAAGTGAATTTGCTGAAATGGACGGATACACAGCAGAAAGTCGTGCTGGTGAAATCTTATTAGAAGCAGGTATTGAAGAGTCGTTTCATTACGGTTCAATGCAACAAGTAGCACCTGGTTGGAAGCTGCGTGTACTGCTTGCACAAGCCTTATTCGCTAACCCAGATATTTTATTACTTGATGAGCCTACCAACAACTTGGATATTCATACCATCAGTTGGTTAGAAGGTGAGTTGAACAAGCGAAAATGCACCATGATTATCATTTCGCATGATAGACACTTTCTTAACTCAGTTTGTACTCATATGGCTGATATTGATTACGGTGAATTGCGAATTTACCCGGGTAACTACGAGTTCTTCTTACAACAATCGGCTTTATTACGTGAGCAATTACTTGCTGGTAACACGAAAAAAGCGGAAGAAATTGCCGAGCTACAAGACTTCGTAAACCGTTTTGGTGCTAACGCGTCAAAGGCAAAACAAGCCAGTTCACGTGCTAAAAAAATGGATAAAATTAAGCTTGATGATGTAAAAGCATCGAGCCGTATTACGCCAAAAATTGCTTTCGCACCAGGTAAGAAAATGCACCGTCAAGCGTTAGAGCTTGAAAACCTTAGCCACGGTTTTGATGGTGAAGTGTTATTTAAAAACGGTGAGTTATTGCTAGAAGCTGGCGCTAAATTAGCTATTATCGGCGAAAACGGTGTTGGTAAAACTACTTTGCTACGCTGTTTAATGAATGAACTTGAACAAACTGAAGGTGTGGTTAAGTGGTCTGAAAATGCTTCAGTAGGTTATTGTCCACAAGACAGCGGCCACTTTTTTGATAACGACTTAACGTTAATGGATTGGATGTCGCAATGGCGTCGACCTTGTCATAATGATTTAAGTGTTCGTGGCATGTTAGGTCGTATGTTGTTTACTGATGATGATGCTAATAAAAAAGCCCATAACTGTTCAGGTGGTGAAAAGAACCGCTTGTTATTTGGCATGTTAATGATGGGTGACGTTAATGTGTTGATCATGGATGAACCAACTAACCACATGGATATTGAAGCAATTGATGCATTAAACAATGCCTTAAAAGACTTTGAAGGTACCTTGATATTTGTTAGCCATGACCGTGAGTTTGTTTCAAGTTTAGCTAGTCGTATTATTGACATTAAAGATAAGAAACTAGTGAACTTTCAAGGCTCGTTAGATGAATATCTTGATAGCCAAGCGGACGTGAAAAAAATCGCTTAAGATTGATTCGCTAAAGCTGTTTTTTTAAAGCCAGATACTATTTTGTATCTGGCTTTTTTATTCATCAACCTGAACTCAGGATAACTAATCACTGACAACCGTGAAGCCATTGGCTGTGGCAGCAACGACTTTTCCATCACTAAAAGTAACCTGAAGCGTTTGATTACTAAAGTTATAGACTACGTAACTAGTGACACCATTTTTCTCAAATGCTAATGCCGCAGGGTGGTTAGCTGTTAGCGCGCCAGTACCTGTTTTTAAATGCCCTAATTTGCTGAAGGTGTGCAGCCAATGATAAGTATGGGCTTTTGTTTCGCCTGCCTCTGCCTCATAGCTCGCTACACTTTCATAATCGTTTATGGCCAAGTCTGCATTGGTCATTGCCCATAAATTCCACCAAATGTCGCGCCATTGGTCATCAACTAAACCCGAAGGTTTACCATTTGATGATTCACTTAACCCTAATGTTACATAATCTTCCATATAGTCAGCATGCAAGCCAACGTGCAGTGTAAGTGGGTTTATTGGCAAACCTTGTATACCTAAAATATGGGCATAAGCTGCGCTGAACCATGTTGAAAATACTGCGCCGTCTCCCCATATAATTGAGGTTGTTATTTTGTCGTAGCCATCTGGGAAGTTGTTTTCAGTTTCACCGACAGCATTGTAATCATCAATATTATTCCAGTACTCCCAATATGCTGCAGTGGTTGAAGCATGTAAGTACATACCACGTTCTACTAAATCGTCATCGGCGGTGATCAAGCCATATAAAATAATAGCGCCATAGGCATTAGCGGCTTCGGAGGTAGACTCATTATTGTTACCGCGAGCGAAATTGACTTTACCTGATGCCCATGAAAAACCATTGGCAGGGTCAAAGTTGCGTAAATACGGAAACATAGTGTCGTCTCTACCCCCTGCATAATCACGGATCAGTAGTTCAATCATAGGACCGTATTGCTCATCACTGCACCAGCTTGCGTCCATTCGGCAAACTTCTGCGGCTGCGCGAATCAAATAACCATAATGAAAATGATGATCATTGAGCTGTTGATGACTCATAAATGATTCTTCTAATGCTATTAATGTTGACCATTCCTCATCATAAACAAAGTACTTATTGATATCTAAACTACTGTCTGTTTCAGCAGTAAACCAGTCAGATAGCTCTGTTTTTAGCCAGTTTTGCAGAGCCGCTGCTTCCGTTGTCATACCGATTGATTCGGCAATGGCGATTAATTCAGCAACTTTACTGTAGTTCTTTCCTGACCAATAAGCGTCGGTGTGTGTATTCCAAGAATCAGCCCCTTGTGCAATGAACTCAGTGATCATGGTTTCTAATGTTATTTGATCAAAAGTACCATCAATTGACGGTAATGTTGGCAGTATGCCCACGAAAGGTAGTTGATAGCTAAATTGTGCAGTTTCACTAAACTTAATAGTGCCGCGGGCACTTTTAATCTGGTAAGCCGATGTTGTTTGTGTTGAGTTTTTCCAGTGCAACGGGTGCATACCTGCGATTGTTTCGACAGCTGCCCCTTGGCTATTTTTATAAGCATGGCTAACAGTAACGCTATTAGTGGCTTTATCAACTGAGTAATCTATAGCGACACTTGCGACAACATTACGTGCTTTTTCAGCAAAGAAACTGGTTAAGGTATCGGAAGGTACACCATTTAAGCTCGGAAGATACGTGAGTGTAAATTCTTTTGTAGCATTACTAACAGTGATTTCATTACTAGTAATATTGTCAAATGTTGTTGTTCCTTCGCCAGTAATTAAAAAATTATTGCTATTACCTGCAACGCTAGTCCAAATGCCTAAACTATTATCTTGATTGTAAAACGTACCTTTTTCACTGCCGTCATCACGTAAGCTACGTATCACTATTTCACCGTCATATACTTTAAAATATATATATGGTGAGCCATGAACAAAAGTGGCTTCCATAACCGCAGTATCGTTATTTTGCCATTCAACTGTTACTGAGCCGTCACTGTGATCTTTTAAATAGCCTTGCAAATTTGCATGTAGTGAATTGCCAACGGCAATACCGTCAAACACTTCGCTAAATGGGTCGGGAATAGGGTACAGGAAACCGTCTGTTGTGGTGGTTAAGCCTGATGGAATACCCATAACTCTGACACCACGCTCTGATATGCGTGCAGTCATAGGGTCTGGGGTAATATAGGCGGCGGTGTTAGCATCACCTATGGTCATTTCTCCCATAAATGGCACAGAGCCCCACCATTTATGAGTTGGCGTTGGCTTAGTTAAAGCTGGGCCTGTTAATTGCGGGTGTAATTTAGTTGGGGTTCCCGAGGGAATACCTGTAGTTGTATCGCAACCAGCAATCGCGGGCTCAACGATGCCTGCATTGTAAATCCAATTGCCAAAGTCATAAACACAACGATAGCTTTCTGGGTTGATAGTATCGGAAATAGAACCTGCGCCGTAGTTCGTTATTTGATATGAATCTGGGCTAGTTCCGCCATCGTTGATACCGGTGAAATGAATATTGTCTAGCTGAAATATGGTGCTGGTTGTATCGGTCGCCCATATGACTACTCCTGTGTTGACACTTGATAGGTTTAGTCCTGCATTTGCTAACGAGGCTAAAGAAATCTCAACAGTTTCCCAGCCCGCTGCGCCTAAACTACCTAGATGTTGATCGCCAGACGTACAAGGGTAAATACAATCAAGTTTCATCGTTATTTTACTGTCACCACTAACAACTTTAACGTCAAAGACAAGCTTTCCATCGGTATGGTTGCTAAGGTTTAGTACACTGCTCATGCTAATAAATAGCCCTGCAATATCACCGCTAGCACTATGGCTGACTTCTAAAACATTACCTCGTTCATTGTCATTTACAATTTGCCACGCAATACTTGGGCAACCTGCGCCACCGTCATTATTACACTCTGCCCAACCTATCGCTGAATCAAAGGCATTTATGCCTCTATCCCAAAGCGTACTTACTGCGCCATTTTCAAAAACGTTCACTTGTGTGCTTGCTGTGCTATCACCAACATTAATAATTCTAACGGCGGTTGCTTGATTACCGGCATTATCGGTTGCAGCGTAAGTTAAGGTATAGGCTTGTGCTACATCACCTACGGTACCTGAGGTAGTAACGCTTACTGCTCCATCAACGGTATCTATTGCAGTGGCACCTGCATCGACATATTCACTGCCTAACGGATGATTAATTGTTGTATCGCCAATTATGCTAATCACAGGTGCAGTGGTGTCTGCGACGATAATTGTTCGAATGGTCGACGTTGTATTACCAGCAATATCTGTAGCGGTGTAAGTTAAGGTATAACTTCCGGCACTGCTTTCTACTTGCCCAGAAGTTGTTACAACAACATCACCATCAACTAAATCATTGGCACTGGCACCGGCATCAGTATATTCAGTGCCTTGTTCATGACTAATATTGGTGTCGCCATTAAGCGTAATAGTAGGTGCAGTAGTATCTGAAACGGTAACTGTTCTTGTTGTTGAGGCAGAATTCCCTGCTTTATCTGTGGCGGTGAAAGTTAGCGTATAAATACCTGCTTGTTGACCTATGGCACCTGACGTAGTTACTGCTGTTACACCATCAACATTGTCAGTAGCACTTGCTCCAGCATCAACATAGGTAGTACCTTGCTCATGCTCGACACTTGCTGAGCCAGCTAGTGTGATAATTGGTGCTGTTGTATCTAAAGGAGCAGGAGTTGTGCTGTTCCCACCTTGCTCGCTACTGCCACTACCTCCTCCGCAAGCTTGTAAAGCCAAAGTTACAAGGATAAATATAGAGGGAACTTGCCTAAACTGAACAGCCATTATTCTTCCTAATTTTAATTATTGTTATGAATTAGGACTAGTTAAAGACTAAATAATAAACAGTTGCAATGCAAAATAGGTAAAGCGGTACAAGAGGGCGATAAAGTGTGTAAAACACCAGAAAGTGCAAGATGAATGCGTGGTAATTGTTACAAAATTGATAAGATTTCAGGTTAATAAGCAAACGAGACGGTGATAGTTTATGCAGGAAAAATATCGACGGTCTATTTAACCTATTTAAGAGTCAATGCCATCCTTGGCACTTTTAGCTATTTCTTTACGTACAATGTTTGCGCGCTAAATTGCAGTTAGACAATAAATTTAGAGGTCGCATCTTTAATTAAGTTTGCATTACCATCTAATTGGCTAGCCACTTCTCCAATTTCTTCAACAGCAACACTTGTTGCACTGAAGCTTTCATACATATTTTCAATATTTCCAACAACAGTTTCCGCAACGCTAGATTGCTGTTCAGTGGCTGCCGCAATTTGATTGTTCATTGAGCTAATATGACCAATTTGTTCTTTAATTTTCGTCAAAGAGTCATCAACTTCCCGAGAAATACTTTCGTTGCTATTAGCCTTATCTTTTGCGCTTTCCATTGAAGTTACTGACAAGTCTGCTGCTGAGATAAGTTTATCAAGTAACTCTCGAATTTCAGTGGTCGATAACGCGGTTCTTGATGCTAAACTCCTGACTTCATCAGCAACAACGGCAAAGCCTCTACCTTGCTCGCCAGCTCTAGCGGCTTCAATAGCTGCGTTAAGCGCTAATAAGTTTGTTTGCTCGGCAATGCCATTGATAACATCAAGAATTTTATTCATGTTTTGTGAATCTTGTGCAAGCTGGTTAATAACACCTGACGCGTTCGATATTTCTTCTGTGAGCTCACCAGAAACAGCCAACGAGCGCATGACATTTTCCATGCCTTGGTTCACTTCTAATTCACCTGCTTCTGCAGCATTAGCAGCTTGAGAAGCCGATTTGGTAATATCGCTAACGCTATATTGCATTTCAACCATTGATTGTTTAGTCACTTCTGCGATATCAGATTGGCTTCTTACGTTATTGTCAACTTGCTGTACTTTATCGGCAAGTTGTTCGGCACTGTGTGTTAACGGGGCAACTACTGCAACTACTTCCTTGACAATGGCACGTAACATTTGTGTGAAAATATTAAAGTGTTGTACTACGCTGCCGAGTTCATCTTTACTGACGACTTCAAGTTGGTTAGTTAAATCACCATCACCTTCAGCTAATTCTTTTAAAGACGTATCAATTGAGATCACTGACTTACTAATAGAGCGGGCAATTAAAATACTCAATAATGTCATTAACGTTAAAAGAAATATGCCTAATAGAATACTTAAATCTCTTGAATCACTCGAGTTTTCGACTGTCTGTTCAACTAAGTTATTAAACAAGGTTGCAGCGTGTTCTTTGTCTTTATTTAGCGCATTAGAAACTTCTTTAAACAAAGCTGACTTTCTTTCTATTGCCCCTTGAGCTGATTCAAAATCGACTTCTTCGTTGATAAAGTCTAATGATATCTTTCCTGCAATAGTGTTGTATTGGTTAGCTTTGCTGGTCAGTTGTTGAATGTTTGAAAATGATGCATCTAACGAGGAAATTTTATTTAAATTAGTTAGTAATTCTTTATGTGCGTCGCTAGCATCAGTTAGCAAGTCTTCATCACCAAAAGAAACACTTTGAGTGTACAATTCGTCAATTCTTTGCCAAGCGGTAACATTTTCGCTCGTAAGGTTTACTAGCTTAATACTGGTATTTTGTATTGTTTTTAATATTATTTGGTTTTTAGAAATAGCGGATATATTTAAAGCTAAATTGACTACGAAGCTTAATATGGCAACAGCTAATATGGCAATAATTTTGTGGAATATTTTAAGATTTTTAAACATTGTATGAACAACCTCTAACTGCACAAGCCAATATTTACTAAAACGTATAAATCCATTTGTTATTGTTTTAATAAAGTAAATAGAGATCACTGACTACAGTGATCTCTTTCGTTAGTATAGATTAAAACTTAGCAACTACTTTTACATCACCAGTTACAGCAGCACTATCAATAAAACCAATCGCAGACGCATCTGCTTTAACGGCATTAATCATATCGGCAGCACTATTAACTTCTTTAGGAGGAGTTCCTTTGCCGGTAAAAGCAAGTTTCGACCAATAAGACTTAAATTGACTGTTTGATTTTTTCAATGCGCTTTGACGAAATACCTCTGTTTCAGGTGTGCCGTCTTTTAAGGTTAGCACCTTTATTTTTTTACCATTTGGAAAGGCTTTAATTTTTCCTAAGTAAATGCGCTTGATTAATTTAGCATTAATTTGATCTGTATTTGCACTGTTTACAATAACTGAAATTTCAGCAAAACTTGAAAAGCTGGCAAAAAGAACCGAAGTAATCATTAATTTTTTTAACATATTCATTTTGCATATTTCCTTAGTAAACAAAGTCTACGCCGAAAGTAACTAAATCGGCGCTTTCATTAGATAGGTCGTTATTAATTCGTGTGTATTCGAATTTGTAAGCAACACCTTGGTCGGCATCATATCTAAGATGTATACCTTGAGCATCGTATGAATTGTCTTTTAATAAGCTATCTGTTGTACCTTTAACAAATGCATTTACATACGGGTCAATGGAATTTTCTTGTTCGTAGTCGAAGCTATAATCAAAATCTTGATGAACAAATGAAACTACCGCTTTATCGAAGCGGTAACCAACTGAAAAATACATGACTTGTGTTTCTTCAATAAAAGAATCGTCAATATCGTAAGCGGCATATTCGGCATTTACTAACCAATTATTGTGGTCGATAGTAATACCTGTGGTCCAGTATAATGTTGAATCTTCATCGGCATATAAGTCTTCCATATTGTAAACAGCTGCAGCACCTAGCGCTGAAGGTGTGAATACTGTGCCGTCAGTTACAGTATAGCCAGGAAGTGTTGCTTCTAGCCCAGCATTTAAACTGGCTTTAGTATCAAATGATGCCTCTGCAGATAAAATGCCTGCGAAAATAGAGAACCACTCGTATGTATACTCTGCAGATGCTTGAATGATATTGTCTAAGTCGAAATCAACATCATTAACTTGTCCTGAAAATGAACCGAAAGAACCTTTTAGTGTTAAGTCTCCATCACCAACAAAAGTACTGTGCATAACACGTACACCTTCGATGATATCGTATTCTTCCCCTAGGTATATAGATTTTGGTAAGCGGCTGTAATTATGGCTATAACCAACATCTTGCGTATCTGAATTTCTAAAGTACGGAAGAGCGAAACGACCAAATGAAAGGGTTGTTTCTGGAGATAATTCGTAACTTAAGTACGCCCAACGAGCTTCTAAGTCAAAATCGTCTTCGCCACGAGCTTGTAAAACAATTGTTGCATTCCATGCATCGTTCAGGTTTGCTTTGGCTTGTAGTGCAAACAAAGATTCATTTTTAAAATCTACTTTGTCGTCATAACCAAAATAACCTGGTGTGATGTCGTCATTAACTAGTAATCCACCACGAATTGAACCGTAGCCACTAAAGTTAATATCTGTAGCGTAAACATTACTCGCTAAAATAGCGCTTAATAAGCCTGATGCTATGAGAGTTTTTTTCATTTTTGACCTCGCGTCATGATTTATAAAATTGTTTTAATCAGGGAGATGCCCTGGTAAATTTGCATATTATTTTTATTATGATGCGGTTACTAATTAAGGGGGAGGTCCCCATATTTAGCGATTAACAAAGTATAGATATTTGAAATAAAGATATTCAAAATTAGTGGTCGTACCAATAGGCCGGATTTTTTCGGCCGCGAATTATAATGTATTAATACTACCAATACATTAGTCGTCTTATAATTTTTTTGCACATTTAAATAGGAAAAAGAAATAAGCGCATATATTAGATGCTGAAATGAAGCAATGGTAAGCAAATATTAAAAGTTACATATGCAATGTTATTAATAGTATGACTGAATTGTAAAATTTTATTGGTTACTTTGTTTTATGAAATTGATCTTAGTCAAATAAGGTGGGGTTTTAAACTGTTTATATTAAGCTTAGTGAACAAATATTAAGGAACAACACATAAGCCATACTACTTACAATGATGCACCTTTATTGTTGAGTAGAACGAATTATTAAACATGAGTTGTCGCAGAATTGTCACGTCTTGTCGCATTTGTTGCTCGCTTGGTAGCATTTGTTATATCTTTGTAATTAGTCGATGTAAGTTAACTGTTTGACCTAAAATGGATATTATGGAAAATAAAAGCACTGAAAGTACACTTGAACTGGGACCGCAAGCTTTTTCTAAGCAAAGTCATCAGTTTTGGACGTTACAGATAACAGGTTGGTTAGGTTATGCTGTCGTGGTTTTTATCGCGATAATTCGTCCGCAGATAGGTCAGGAAGACTTTAACCTTTCAGGGCAGTTGATAAATCTAGTTTTAGAAACGCTAAGCGGTTTCATATTGTCTTATTTGCAATGGCAAATGATCCGAAAAATAGTTCATTTGCCATTGAAGAAAACATTAGTCTTAAGTTTTGTTTCTGCAGCAAGCTTGGGTTTAGTTTTTAATGTGATAAAACTGAGCTTTTACAAAGTTGTTGTTTACCAACAGCAATGGAATGAAGCATGGGATATGCTCGAATTTGGTGGTTGGTTATTGTTTTCATTAACAACTATGTTTGTATGGACGTCAATTTATTTCATTATGCTATACAACACGAAATTGCAGCGTGAACACGAAATGTTATTACGAGCGCAAACGGCGGCTAAAGATGCGCAGTTGCAAATGTTACGTTATCAACTTAACCCTCATTTTATGTTTAATACCATGAACGCAATATCAACCCTTATTTACAAAAATGAAAATGACACTGCAAACGAAATGATCGACAAACTGTGCGAATTTTTTCGTTACTCTCTTGATAAAAATGATAAAAGCAAAACAAGCTTGCAAAGAGAACTTGAGTTAATTGAGCTATATTTATCTATAGAAAAGGTCAGATTCGCTAGCCGTCTTAGTGTTGATGTTGATGTTTGCGAAAGTGTATTAGACTGCCAAGTGCCAAGTATGTTGCTACAGCCACTGGTGGAAAATGCCATTAAATATGCTATAGAGCTGAGGAAGTCTGGTGGGAAAATACGTATTATTGCTAAAAAAGTGGCTGAGCGTTTAATTATTAAAGTAGCCGATAATGGTCAAGAAACGCCTATTAAGGTGAGAGATGGTTTTGGCATTGGTATGAGTAATACTAAAGCAAGATTAAATGCCATGTTTAGCGGTGATTATCACGTTGATATCACTGATGCTATAGATGGCGGCACTACGGTTTCTATTTCAATCCCCTATGAGAAGTAAATTGATAAATGATGAACAAACCTCTGACAGCTTTAATTGTTGATGATGAACCTCTAGCGCTAGAAGGTTTACGTTTACGGCTAGAAAAAATTCCTGAAATTGAAGTCATCGCTGAAGCGAGTGATGGTGACCAAGCCATTCAGTTATGTCAGTCTTTATCTCCCGATGTGTTGTTTTTAGATTTACGCCTGCCGGGCCTTAACGGCATTGAAGTGGTGCAAGCATTGCAGTCAGACATTTTGCCAATGGTGGTTTTTGTTAGCGCCTACGGTGAATATGCTCTCGATGCCTTCGAACTGAATGCAATTGATTATGTCATGAAGCCCGCTAACTTAGGGCGCTTGCAGAAAACAGTAGAGCGTATTTTACAACGAGTAGAACCGATAGATTCAGGCAAAGAAAAGTTTAAGTTATTACGTGCACTTGGCGAAAGCTCTGGTATTGCCGTTTCGGAGCTTGAAGATTGGCTTGAATCTGACTTGCCATTGCCGAGCCCATTTATTCAAGAGTTAGTGATTAAAAATAATGATAACGATAAAGTGTTCTTGCCAATAAAAGATATCAGGTGGATTGATGCCGCAGGTGATTACATGTGTGTTCACACTCAAGATGAAACTTACATTGTACGCATCACCATGAAAAAACTTGAGAGCCAATTAGATCCTAAAATATTCTCTCGTATACATAAATCGACCTTGGTGAATGTTAATTGTATTAAAAGTATTAAATCGTTACGAAATAGCGAGAGCATTCTCGAATTGGGTGATGACGTGCAATTAAAAGTAAGCCGAAACTTTAGCTCAGATATTCAAAAAATTGTCGAATCTAAACAAATCTAACCACTTGTCGTATTTTTATACCGCTTTATCTTGCTATTACCTTAAAAACCTTCCATGCCGCATACAGTAACCACTACAGCGCATTTCATTTGTAACTATTTGTAATTTAAACCAGTATGATTTCAGGGGGTAGTCTGTCGTAATATTAACTATTTCGATATGGCTACTGAACTATAGTGCTAGGCAAACTCGTATTAAATAATATTAAAATCAAACAGTTTTGCTACCACAACAAAAATAGTTGAGTAACTGGAAATCAAATTATGATAAAAGCTGCAAAGAATATTACACAGTTGTTAGCATTATTATCGACTGCAACCTTAATAGGGTGTGGTGGTAGTAGTGTTGAAACGAAAACCAATGTTGATGCCGTCGATCCACAAGTACCAGTAAGTGATTGGCAATTGGTATGGAGCGATGAGTTTGACGGTTCATCAATCGATGCTAACAAGTGGACTCATGAAGTCAATTGTAGTGGCGGTGGTAATAATGAAGAGCAATGTTATACCAATGACGCTGCAAACTCTTTTATTGCTGACGGTATGCTTAATATTGTCGCTCTACCAGCAGCAGAGGGCGCTGCCAAGCCTTACACGTCTGCTCGATTAAATACGAAAGACAACCAAAGCTGGACATATGGTCGTTTTGAAATGCGAGCAAAATTACCTGCAGGTCAAGGTGCATGGCCTGCATTTTGGATGTTACCAACTGATGAAGTTTATGGTGGCTGGCCTCGTTCGGGTGAAATTGACATTATCGAAGCAGTTAACTTAAAAGCAGGCACTAACGAAGGTGGTAGTGAAGCTAACGTATACGGCACCTTACATTATGGTAAAGAATGGCCTGATAACAGCTCTTCAGGGCAAGCTTACTTATTGCCAGATGGTATTAACCCCGCTGATGATTTTCATACCTACGCTATAGAATGGCAAGAAGGTGAAATTCGTTGGTATGTTGATGATTATTTATATGCAACGCAGCGTAAATCTACTGTGCGTTACAACAGTAAAGGTGAGCCTGTAGGTTTATCTCATCGTGGTTGGTTTACAGAAAATTTTGATATTGTTTCTGGTGAACTTGCAACGCAATGGGAAAATGCGCCTTATGATCAGAGATTTCATTTACTGCTGAATTTCTCAGTTGGTGGTAACTGGCCGTCATCGGTAAACGATACGGGTATTGATGCCAGTGCGTTTGAAAATGGCAATTCCTACATTGTTGATTATGTGCGAGTCTATCAATGTCAGCAAGACACCTTAACCGGTAAAGGCTGTGAAACTGTACGCCCAGGTTACGATAGCTTTGACGATGCAATGGTTGAAGGTAAAGCGCCAATTCCGTCGCCGCCGTCTACAGGAGTGCCTCAAAACTTAACAATTTTCTCTGGTACGATTAATCCAAACTGGCCAGCATGGGATTGTTGTGGTGGTTCAACACCTGCAGTCGTTACAGATGCTGAAAAAGGTGACGTTGTTGAATTTGTTGTTGGTGCTGAGCCAACGGTAATGGGCTTTATTTCGCGAGAAGCTTTTATTGATGATCCGGCCGGACAAGCATCGCCATTTGATGCATCGCCGTTAATTGATTCTGGTACCTTGAAATTTGACATGAAAGTCGTAGCCGCGCCAAGTAATGCGGATTCAACTTGGATATTAAAAGTTGAAAGTCAAGAAGGTACTACTGCAGTTGAAATGCCACTAACGGCAAGCTCTGAAGGTGCAGCCCCTGAAACGGGCACGTGGCAAACCTATACATTCCCTTTACAAACATTAGCTGATGCGGGTTTAGACTTAAGCGCTATCGACGTTGTAATGATTTTCCCAGCTTGGGGCACAGGTGAAGGGGCCGTTTATCATGTAACTAACTTATCTATTGCAGGAGACGCCGTTGCTTCTCCTCAAATAACCATATTCGAAGATGCAGAAAATGCTAGCTGGCCAATGTGGGATTGCTGTGGTGGTTCAACACCAACAGTAGAAACTGACGATGATGCACATGGCGCGGTCGCACAATTTAGTATTGGCGCTGAACCAACCGTTATGGGCTTTATTTCAAGAGATGGCAATACTGATACACCAGCACCATTTGATGCTACGGGTATTTTGGCTAACGGTGTTGTGCAATTTGATATGAAAGTTGTCACTATGCCAAATGATGCAAGTGCAAGCTGGGTATTTAAAGTTGAAGCCGATAATGCTACATCAGCGGTTGAACTTCCGCTATCAAGTAGTGTTGAAGGAGTAACGCCGGTTGCTGACCAATGGCAAACCTATACCTTTAACTTAGCTGATTTAGCTAATGCTGGTTTAGATGCAAGTGCGATTGACGTACTGATGATATTCCCTGCATGGGGTACTGGCGATGGTGCTGTTTATCGTGTCGACAATGTAAAAATCTACGATCCTAATGTCTCTACCGGTTTTACTGGTCACATTCTATTTGCAGACGATGCCAAAGAGCAATGGAGCATTTGGGACTGTTGTGGTGGTTCAACACCTACGCTTGAAAATGATGACACTGACCATGGTATGACAGCAGAATTTGTTATTGGTGCAACGCCAACGGTAATGGGGTTATTAGCCGATGATGATGTGTACTTAGACGCTTCAAGTTTATTAAGTACAGGTGTTATGCAATTTGAAATGAAAGTGATTAACGCACCAAATGATGCTAGCGCAGTGTGGAAATTTAAAATTGAAGCGGGTGATACATCATCTGCCGTTGAGCTAGACCTAACAGCAAGCCAAGAAGGTGCTGCTCCTGTTGCCGATCAATGGCAAACTTATACCTATTCATTGCAAAGTTTATTTGATGCGGGTTTAGATCTTAGTGCAATTGACGTAGTAATGGTTTTCCCTGCATGGGGCACAGGTGAAGGTGCTGTATATCGTCTAGACAACGTAATGATATTTGATCCTACCAGTGTACCAACAGCACAAGGTTTAACTTTGTACGACAACGCACAAAATGCAGAATGGCCAATTTGGGATTGTTGTGCAGGTTCAACACCAACCGAAGAAGAAGATGATGCAACGCATGGCATGGTAGCTGAGTTTGTTATTGGTGATACGCCAACGGTAATGGGCTTCTTAGCAAACGATGGTGTTTACTATGATGCAAGTGCATTACTGCAAAACGGTGTGGTGAAATTTGATATGAAAATGGTAAGTGCGCCAAATGATGCGAGTGCGGTGTGGAAGTTTAAAATTGAATCTGGTGATACCACATCAGCTGTTGAGCTCGATTTAACGGCAAGCCAAGAAGGTTTAGCGCCAGTTCTAGGCGAATGGCAAACCTACACTTATACGCTTTCAGACCTATTTGATGCGGGCTTAGATGTTAGTGAAATTGATGTAATTATGGTTTTCCCTGCTTGGGGAACGGGTAATGGAGCTGTTTATCGACTGGATAATGTCGCGATAACTGCACCGTAATACGTTATTTGAAAACCTAATTTTAAATGTGCGGCTAGCGATATTTGGCCGCCATAAATAAAACTAATTTTAACTAAGTAGGGTTAACATGAAACATTTAACATTCTCAAAAAAACATTTAGCTGTATGTATCTCAGCAATTATTAGCTCGGGTTTTAGCCAACAAGTTTTTGCTGCGGAAGAAGAAGCTGCATTAACAGAAAAAGAAGAAAATATTGAAGTGATCACGGTATCAGGTATTCGTGGCAGTTTAGTGCGTTCAATGAATATTAAACGCGATATGTCAGGTGTTGTTGATGCCATTTCAGCCGAAGAAATGGGTAAGTTCCCAGACACTAACTTAGCGGAATCTCTGCAACGTATCACAGGTATTACTATTAGCCGTGAAAATGGTGAAGGTAGTCAAATTACTGCCCGTGGTTTTGGCCCAGAGTTTAACTTAGTCACTTTGAATGGTCGCCAAATGTCGAGCACAGGCTTTACCCGTTCATTTAATTTTGAAAATCTGTCATCTGAAGGGGTGAGTGAGCTACAAACTATTAAAACTGCCCGTGCAGATATGCCAACCGGTGGTTTAGGGGCAACCGTTAATATTGTTACCGCAAAACCATTACAAAACCCAGGGCAAAAGTTCTCATTTATGGCGAAAGGCATTCACGACAGTTCAGTGGAAGCTGGCGATGATGTAACGCCAGAAGTAGCAGGTATTTATAGTAATACCTTTGATGATGATCGTTTTGGTGTGTCAGCTAACTTTTCTTATCATCGTCGCGACTTTCAACGACAATCTGCCAATGTACGTTCATGGATCAGAAACCATAATATTAGTTTAGATCCTGAAAATGTCATTGATAATCGTCCGGTAGACGCTGAAGGTAATGTTGCTGAACAGTATTCAATACTTGATGATAATGGCGATATTTCATCTATTGCCGCGTCATTTTTTCCGCAAGAAATTAGCTATGCCCGAGATGATGTTCAACGTGAACGTACCAATGCGCAAGTTACTTTTCAGTTTGCACCGACTGATGATTTAGTGTTCACCCTAGATCACACCATATCAAACGCAGTCACAGGCAATAACTCGCTGTCTTGGGGCGTATGGAATGGTTCGTTTGGTGGTAATGCTAATTCTTATGAATTAGATGGAAATGGCACGGCAATTTATTATAACTCTGCGGGTGATGATGGTTCGTTTACGTCGTTTCGAGAAACAACCGAAGTTGACTCAAAAGCCACTGGTTTTAACGTTGAATGGTATGCCAATGATAATTTAAGCTTTACCTTTGATGCTCATAATTCAAAAACCACAACTGATAACGGTAAAGATAAAGGCTTAGGCGCTAATGCTCGCGTTATTTTAGGCTCTGCCGACTTATCAAGTAAGGAATACTTCTTTAGAGAAGGTGATATACCGGGTTTTAATATTAACTGGAATAATGGCTCTCAAGAAATTAACCCTAACGAAATTGGCTCTAACTTTAGTATTTTTACCCGCACGCCGGCAGAATCTGAAGTAACGCAAGTGCAATTAGACGGTAAGTTGATACTAGATACAGATTTTGGTCTAGAAGCGGTTAAATTTGGTACTGCGTACACCAAACAAACACTTGAAGGCTGGGGCGGTTCAAACAATGCTAATGCACCTGGTTTCAATAACGGAACTTTTGCTGAAATATTCCCTGATGGTATGTTTGAAAGAGTTGACTTAAGTGATTTTCTTGACGAGTTTTCTTTTGGCTCGGGCGGAGTGTCACCTGGTTATGCTTACACGTTTAATCTTGATGAAGCCTATACAAGACAAGCTTTATTTCTAACCGAGGATGTGGTTGGCAGTGATGTATATCAAATAGGTACTTTTGACAGCTTTCCAACCAATAAAGTAGAAGAAGAAACCATCAGCTTATATGTTGCTACTGATTGGGCATTTGAAATCAGTGGTTATGACGTGCAAGTGAACCTTGGCTTACGTTATGAAAAAACTGAGGCTGTAAGCCCTGCAAAAAGTCGTGTAGCAGAGCAAGTATACTGGGCAGGTGGTTCAGAATGGATCACTGAATTTGCAAGTGGCGGAGAAGTTGAAGTTGAATTCGAAGGTGAGTATGACTTCTTACTGCCTATGTTAGACATCAAAGTTGACCTAAGTGACGACCTAGTAGCACGTGCATCAGTAGGTCAAACCATTACGCGCCCTGCGCTAGGCGATATGTTGGGTAACCTGAGTTTAACCCCTTCACCTAAGATTGGTTCAAGAGGTGGTAGTCGTGGTAACACAGGTCTACAGCCATTTAAATCAACCAATTTAGATCTATCTCTTGAGTATTACTACGGCGATGCAAGCTATGCATCAGTCGGCTTATTCTGGAAAGATGTTGACGACTGGATTGCTGGTTCATCAGTGACAACAACATATGAAGGTTTGCATGATGTGTATTTAGGGCAACGTTGGAACAACGCAGTATCTGCTATTGAAGGTCGCGGAGAGCAAGCCACTGACACAGCTATTTACAATGAAATTGTTGCGAACGGCGTTGGTATTGGTGAAAACAATCGAGTATTAGCTGATCCTGCAACTGATCCTTTAATTGAGTGGACTATTGACTCTCCTGAGAATGTTGATGCTCGTAAAGTTAACGGTATTGAATTAGCAGTGCAGCATTTATTTGGTGAAACTGGTTTTGGTGTAGGCGTTAATGCCACTTTTGTTGATGGTGATGTTGATGTCGATAATTACTATATTGGCCGTCAAAAAGTACTTGAGGGACTAAGTGATTCGGCCAATTTACAAGTGTTTTACGAGAAAGATGGCATATCAGTCAAAGTTACTGGTGCATGGCGTGATAAGTACTTAGTTGGCTTAGGTTTACCTGATACAGGCGGCGATTCAGCGCCATTATATGCTGAAGAGTTTTTGCAGTGGGATCTAAGTGTTAACTACGAAGTTAGTGACAACATGACGGTATTTTTTGATGGCGTTAACTTAACCAACGAAACTGAGCGCAAGTATAGCCGTTTCGAAAGTCAATTTGTTAGTGCTGCGCAATACGGACCAAGATATGTACTTGGTTTTAGATACACCATGGGTGACTAACTGTTTTTTGCTTTGAGCTGCTTGATTTACGTAAGCAGCCGACTTTGAGTAACAAACATTTGTAAACTGCGCTTATAGATAATGTAAGCGCGATTCTTTCATCGGTGTAGCTATGTGTAGTTCGCTTTCATCAGCATAAAGCCAACACCGATTCTTTTTGATATAGGAATTTTATTATGGCTGGAAATTCGGTCATTTTAGAGCAAAACCATGGCGTAACTAGTAGTGTTTCGCCGAGTCAAAATCGTTTTGCTCTGATCTCATTAACAACACTGTTTTTTATGTGGGGCTTTATTACCTGCTTAAACGACATTCTTATTCCCCATTTAAAAGCCATTTTTGATTTAACGTATACGCAATCAATGTTGGTGCAGTTTTGCTTCTTTGGAGCTTACTTTTTGGTGTCATTACCTGCTGGGCAGTTAGTAAAAAAGGTTGGTTATCAAAAAGGCATTGTCGCGGGCTTAGTTGTTGCAGCGCTGGGTTGCTTAATGTTTTATCCTGCGGCATCAATGCACAGCTACCCGATGTTTTTGTCAGCGTTATTTGTGTTAGCCAGTGGCATAACTATCTTACAAGTTTCGGCAAATCCTTATGTTACGTTGTTAGGGCCAAAGGAGTCAGCGTCATCTCGTTTAACCATGACCCAAGCATTTAACTCTTTAGGCACAACTGTAGCTCCCTATTTAGGCGCATTGTTTATTCTTAATGAAGCTGTAAGCTCAATGTCAGCACCTTCTGCTGACTCTGTAAAAGTGCCGTATTTAGTACTAACAGCAGCGTTATTACTATTAGCCGCCATTTTTTCTTGGTTAAAACTTCCACATATTAGTAGCGCTGAAACCGCGCCTGATGAAGAAGTTTCAGGCTCTGCATGGCAATACCGCCATTTAGTTTTAGGTGCCGTAGGTATTTTTGTTTACGTTGGTGCTGAAGTTTCTATTGGCAGTTTTTTAATTAACTTTTTTGGTGAGGCAAGCATTGCCGGTTTAGAAGAGTCACAAGCGGCTAAATATCTGACGTATTACTGGGGTGGAGCTATGGTTGGACGTTTTATTGGTGCGGCAGTTATGCAAAAGGTTTCAGCCAGTAAAGTCCTTAGCTTTAATGCCTTTTTTGCTGTGATATTGGTGTCTCTAGCTATTTTGACTAGTGGTAGTGTTGCAATGTGGGCCATTCTTTTAGTGGGCCTGTGCAACTCAATTATGTTTCCTACTATTTTTAGTTTAGCGTTAAACGGCTTAGGTAAGCACACAAGTCAAGGCGCTGGGATTTTATGTTTAGCTATCGTCGGCGGTGCAATTGTACCGTTAATTCAAGGCGTGCTTGCTGATGTTGTTGGCGTGCAATTGTCATTTGTTATTCCTGTGCTTTGCTACAGCTATATTGTTTATTACGGTATGAGTGGTGCTGTGCCAAGTAATGCTTCAAATCGGGAGCAAATGTCATGAATAAATTAGCTTATGCGGCTTTATCTTCTATCGTTTTACTTGCTTTACAAGGTTGTAATTCAGCAACGAAAGAGCAAACAACTGACAATAAAGTAAGTGCTGATCAGACCGAAAATAATCTATCTATTTGGCCAGTCATAAACTCTGAAGTTAAGGCTGATGTAGGGCTTGAACGACAAGTGCAGGCTATGTTGTCTACTATGACTTTAGAGCAAAAAGTAGCGCAAATGATCCAGCCAGAAATTCGTGATATCACCCCAGAAGATATGCGTAAATATGGCTTTGGCTCATACCTTAATGGTGGCGGTGCGTTCCCGCAAAATAATAAACATGCAACACCGCAAGATTGGATAGCACTTGCAGAGGAAATGTATCAAGCCTCGATTGATGATTCACTCGATGGTTCAACGATTCCAACCATGTGGGGCACGGACGCCGTCCACGGTCATAACAATGTTATTGGTGCGACTTTATTTCCGCACAATATTGGTCTAGGAGCAGCACACAACCCTGACTTAGTAGAAAAGATTGCCAAGATTACCGCCACTGAAGTGATGGTGACAGGCATTGATTGGGTATTTGCACCAACAGTGGCAACGGTTCGAGATGACCGTTGGGGCAGAGCTTATGAAGGTTACTCTGAAGATCCTGAAATCGTAAAATTATATGCGGCCTCAGTGGTAAAAGGCTTGCAAGGACATGCTGATGATGACTTTTTAGGTGATGACAGAGTGATTAGTACTGTTAAACATTTTATTGGTGATGGCGGTACCGTTGCAGGTGACGATCAAGGTAACAATCTAGCGTCTGAAGAAGAGTTATATAAACTTCATGCCCAAGGTTATGTTGGTGGCTTAACCGCAGGGGCACAATCAGTGATGGCGTCGTTTAATAGTTGGCATGGCGACAAAATTCATGGCAATCGCTACTTATTAACCGATGTACTAAAAGGCAAGATGGCCTTTGATGGTTTTGTCGTTGGTGATTGGAATGGTCACGGACAAATTGTCGGTTGTACCAATGAAAATTGTCCACAAGCCGCTAACGCCGGTTTAGATATTTTTATGGTACCGACCGACGCTTGGAAGCCGTTGATGGAAAACACCATAGCGCAAGTTAAACACGGTATTATTCCACAGTCTCGTATTGATGATGCTGTTAGTCGTATTTTACGCGTTAAATACCGAGCAGGATTATTTAGTAAACCGAGTCCTGCTAAACGACTTTATTCAGGGAAAACCGAGCTTATTGGCCATGATAAACATCGTGCCGTTGCTCAACAAGCTGTACGAGAGTCGCTAGTGTTGTTGAAGAATAAGGCTAACATTTTACCTCTTTCTCCTCAGCTAAATATTCTAGTAGCGGGTGATGCTGCTAATAATATTGGCAAGCAATCAGGTGGTTGGAGTATCACGTGGCAGGGAACTAACAATAGCAATGAAGACTTCCCTGGTGGTTCATCAATTTACCACGGTCTTGCTCAACAAATTAATACCGCTGGTGGCAAGGTAACACTTAGTGAAGATGGCAACTTTGCCGAAAAACCGGATGTCGCAATTGTTGTATTTGGTGAAGAACCTTATGCAGAAGGTCATGGTGATAAAGATAATTTAGCTTATCAGCGCGGCACCAAAACGGACTTAGCCTTATTGAAAAAGCTGAAAAGCCTAGGTATTCCCGTGGTAAGTATCTTCATTAGTGGCCGCCCGATGTGGGTGAATGCTGAGTTAAATGCCAGTGATGCTTTTGTTGCGGCTTGGTTGCCAGGCTCTGAGGGTAAAGCGGTTGCAGATGTGCTGTTAAAAAGTAAAGACGACAAGACTCAGCATGACTTTACTGGTAAGCTTTCATTTTCTTGGCCAAAAACAGCAACACAAACCGTTAACCGTTTTGATGAAGAATACGATCCATTGCTGCCTTATGGTTATGGTTTAAGCTACGTTTCCTATGAAGGGGCAGCCCAAAAGCAGTTATCAGACAACTTACCTGAACATATCGAAAATGATGAGGGTGTTGTTAAAAACACTGCTGTTTTTGCTGGCAAAGTGGTTAAGCCGTGGCGGATGTTTTTAACGTCTAATACGCAAACATCGGAGTTACTTTCTAATAGTGGCGCTTTACCGGGCGCTATTTATCGCACCATCGACAAAGTAGTGCAAGAAGATGCATTTCGCCTTGAAACTAATGGTCGCGAAAAAGCGGGTATTAGCTTTTCTAGCAGCTTTAGAGAAGATTTATCTTTTGAACTTGAGCAAAAGTCAGCGTTAGTGATGACTTTGATGCGTGATAGTGATATCTCTGGCGCAGTTAATATTGCTATGAACTGCGAATCTGAAGGTGATGTTGCTGGTAGCTGTCGGGCAGAAGTTGATATTCAACAACAATTAAAAGCCATTCCCAAGGGAGAATGGCGTGAAGTCGCTATTGACCTGCAATGCTTTGCAAAATCAGGCGTGCAGCTAGATAAAATTGTTTCACCATTTGAGCTTAGTACTGATGGCGTAATAAATTTATCATTCAGCGATATTCGTTTTATGCCTAATGTATTCACTGAAAGTAACGAATGTATTAAAGAATAAACCAAGTTGGTAAACATCTAATTTGCCTCACCTAAGAAGCCAGTGATTTGCCACTGGCTTTTTCATTGCTCTTTTTATCACAAACATCCCATACCAATATAAAGTTGGCGTTGTGACAGGTCACCATGAATTTCACGGCGACCATGCATTACGCGCTTGTTATCAATCAACACTAAATCACCATCTTGCCAGTTAACTTCATGGGTAAATTGCTCAGCTAATAGGGTTAATTCTTGCTTGAGTTGCTCGGAGACTTCTTCGCCATTTGATAAAACCACTTTCGGTGCTTGGTAATTAAACGAAGGACCTAAAATGGCATTTGCGAACGCTAAATTGTCTGAGAAAGCGCCTTTGATACAGGGGTTAATAGTTAAATGATAAGTTAAGCTGTCGTCGCTATTTACTATTGCTTGCTGATCAGCTGCTAATGTATTTAGGTCTTGTAAATGACTTTCATTGACTTGATTAATATTCGATATTGCCGGGTGTTGATCGGCAACATATTGGCGCCAAAGTGTTGAAGGCAATGTACGTGACGCGATAATAGGTTTCGAAAAAAGAGTTCTTAATTGCTCAGACATATGCTGATAAATATCACTGCCGTCACAAACGGTGGTTTGCGACCCCTTTATCGCGCTTTTTTCACTATAAAAAGCGATTAAATCAGGTGGCAAAGGAGTATTGCCATTCTCAATGTGCAAACCTACAGCAGCAGTGCCAGCATTAACTTTTTGCGTGCTGTCATTGCTATATTCTCTAGCAGGGTCAAAAGTTAGCTGGCGACATAACTGTTTCATCACTTGGCTAAAGCTGGTTAAGTTAAGTTCGAAATTACGTAATAGTACCCAACCTGACTCTGCAAGCACCTGTTTTGCACTTTCTAAGACTTCAGTGGCAATAATGTCGTTATTGTTGGTGTTTAGTATCATGTTTTTCATAATAGCGCCTTTGTATGTAACCGAAGTTATGAACAGAAGTTGTTTGGAAATTAACCTTGCGCTTAGTATTAATGATCAACCTTAAGAGTTTCTTAACAAGTAGAATAAGATGGAGGTGCTTACTTTAGTGATACTGATGAATTTTAGACAAAAAAAAGCGTTTACCTTATACAAGTAAACGCATTATAAAAACATGATACACTAAGGAAAATAAAGCCTCTCGTATACTATGAGTACATATTTAGCGTAAAATTCAATTTGTAGAAAATTAATTTTTAAAATGGTTATTATTTCTCGATTGGATATGGGCTTATCGAAGACAATGCCAGTGTTTGCTGACTAAAAATATTACCATCAACATCTTTTAAGCTCAGCTTTATTTCAGGATCAGCTTGCTGCCAATTAATTAGCAACTCACCATAATTGACCTTGTGAGTATACTCTCCCACACGATGTTTATTCGGACTAACATCTTTCCATTCTTCAGTTAAGCCAGAGCTGGTAACTTCCCATAGTGGATAGTCTAGGTTGTCTGAAACCTTTGACATTTCTCCCCAATGCGTATCGCCACTGATAATAACAACGCCATTAACTTGATACTGTTTGATTAATGCTAGCAGTCTATTTCTGTCATGTGGGAAATTTGCCCACGACTCCCAACCTGTAAATTCAGGTAATAATTGTAAACTCGAACCGATGACTTTAATCGCTGAAGGTTTTTGTAATTCAGATTCAAGCCATTGCCACTGAGTTTCTCCTAGCATTGAGGCTGTTTTTGACTCACTTGGACTATAAGGCCCCATGTTTTTTGCTTTACGCTTAAATTGGTAATCGACCATGCCAACACTGTTAAGAGCAGGTCTATTCCAACGTAAATCAGGCAAAATGACATGGACTTGTTGTTTCGCTTCACCGTACATGTACGAAGTATAAATACCGTCTTTTCGACTGTAACGTGGCGAATCTTTTAGCTCTTGCCAAAAATCTAACATTAACTTTCTTGAGGCTTCTTTTGCTTTATATTCAACACCAGCATCATTTTCGCCAAAGTCATGGTCATCCCAAATAGCGATTGTCGGCGTCGCCACACGCAAGGCTTTTATGCCCGGAACTTGATTTAAACGCTGATATTTTTCTGCCATATCGACCATGTCGACGGTGTCGCCATAGATATTGTCACCAAGAAAAATGAACAAATCAGCATTTTCTCGGTTGATAGCATTTAATATCGGCATGGCTTTATCTTGATTTGAGCACGAGCCAAAGAGTATTTTTTGCGCCGTGGCCTCTGCAGACGTTAACAAGGTTAAACTTGCCGTGAGCATCAGCGCGAGTAATGATTTTTTCATTAAAATACTTCCTTAATAAATGCACCAGCATCAGGGTTGAAAGCTTTCGGGTCTTCATTTAACAGCATTAACGCGGTGGCTGCTATCTGATTTTGTTTTACCTCTGTTGTTGTTTTTATTTCACCACGAGCATTAACACCGGGGCCTATAGCGGCAAACCAAATATGTTCTGAGCCGACAATACCGTGAGGAAATTCTTTTAAGCTCTTCATATAATTTTGCACAGCAAGTGAAGAGGCATGATGTTGCCAATCTTTTGCGTTACTTCCTCGGCCATGATCTGTGGTGATCATTAATACGGTATTATCTTTATACCCTTGGGTAGTTTGCAATGTATGCCATAAGTCAGCAATGAATTTATCTGTTTGATGCGCTGAGTTTAAATAGCTGTCGTAATGGCCGTCATGTGCAAAATCATCGGTTTCACCCAATGAAATTACCATCACTTTAGGCCGTTTAGTAAGTAAATAGTTTTTTGCATAGCGATAAGTGAAACTGTCTAAGCGCACGTTATGCCATGGACTAGGAATTTCTTGTTGTAATTGATTAAGTAAAGACGCCTCTGCTGATAATGCGTAACCTTGTGCGGGCATAAAACCAGCGTTAACGTGGAGTTTACTGCGCTCAGTATTGAAAATATAAGGCAAAACATCCCAACTGCCAAATGCGGCCAGTTTGTTGTCATACTTAGCTTGGCTATTTAGCCACTCCAAAAAGGATACTTGCGGGTTTGGTTTTTTTGCATTGCTATCTAAGGTGTGGTCAACAACGCCAGTGAAAATTTCACTATAACCAGGGTAAGAAAAATGCCATTGGTTGGCGATAGACATCTTTGAGCCTATATTTCTATTGCCAATTATCATGCCGTCTTTCGCCATTGTTTGCCAAAAAAACGGCATTAATAATGCTCGACGTTTAGCTTCATTTTCATGCCAAAATTTATCTTTAACATCAAAGCCAGCACGAACAAGTTTTTTATTGTTCAGTAATGCGCTATCGGCACCAGAAAATAGCTCCTGCCAGCGTAGACCGTCGATGGTTACTAGCACTAAGTTTGGACTTTTATCTAGCTGTGATGTTTTTACCGCTAATGCTGAAGTGCTTACGGTAAGGCATATTACGATTAAAACCATTAGTTTATGCATGTTTTTATCCCTTGTTGAATTGATTAAGCCAAGCAGGGTGCTTGGCTTAAAATCAGCTGTTTAATGAACGACTAAAAGTTAGCTGTTAGCGTCATTGAAGCGGTTCGAGGGGCGCCAATAAAGAATGTTGTGCCATTGCCTGTTCCTGTCGATAAGTAACTCTCGTCAGTAATGTTGGTGACAACAAAGGCAATATTCATCGAGCTAATAGCACTGTTATCAAAACTAACAAAGTAACTCGCGTTCATATCAAAGGTTGTGTACGAGTCGGCTACGCCACGTTCTCCGGTGTATTTTCCTGAGGCGCCTACCGAGAAATTTCCTTTGCTGTAATCAGTTGATAAAACGAACATGTCGTCAACCGAGTCGATAACTTTATCACCAGCTTCAAAGCCAGGGGCATCGCCGACGTAACGAGAGTCGTTATTGGTATAAGATGAATAAATGTTCCATTGCTCATTTAGGCGATAACTTAAGCTTAATTCAAACCCGTCCGACTCAATACCACCAACATTAAGGTAAGAGCCATTAGTGCCGATGCTATAATCAATGCCACCAGTATCACTGCCAGGGGCAATAAAAGTAATACGGTTTTCAAAGTCTATAGTGTAGTAAGTGGCAGAAAAATTAATGTCTTCATTGCTATAGCGTAAACCTAAATCAATGTTTTCAGCGGTTTCAGGCGTTATATTGCTTAAAGTTGATGCCTCACGCTCCAAAACGCCGTCCTTAATGGCTGAAAAGTTTTCACTAAAACCAGCAAACAGCTCAATTGCGTCATTTAATTGATAAATCGCCCCCGTGCTAAATAACACGTCTGAGTCACTATTGATTTTCCCTGATAGTTCACCAGTGAAAGCATTAGTTTTTTCGATATCAACCAAGTATTTCTGTGCGCCAATGTTAAGTGATAAAGCACCGAAATCTAAGGTGTCTTGAAGGTAAAGCTTTACTGTGTCGGTTTGAAATTTGTTACTATATTGTGTCCAATACGGCGTTTGGTCGAAGTGATGATAAACGCGAGCATCGATCACTTTATGCCAATCACGCGATTCATTGCGTTCGTTTGATTCTGTCCATAAGCCTATTTGAATATCATTTATGCCGACGGTCCAATCAACGTTTGCCGTTAAGCCTATGCGATCTTTCTCGTAATGGGTATGGCGATACGACATAACAGGTACAGCGCTGCTATCATAACACGCGGGGTTTAAGCCAGGGCCCGAATTCCAAGGCCAAGCAAGGTTTTCCGCACAACCTGTTTGTGGTGCTAAAGGCGCCCCGTTTTGGTCGGTAAAGCCATAGGATGCGCCAATGCTGCCACCTTCACTTACCGGGTTACCACTTTCATCAACCGCAGAAATTAAATACGGTGGGATCCAATCACCACGGCCTTCATTTTTATGATAATAAGGCGTCACTTGAAAGGACAAAGTATCAGACAAGCGATAATCAAATCTTAGATAAGCTAAGGTATTTTCACGTAATGTTGACCAACCTTCAGCAAACATTTGATCAAAATGTGGCACGCCAGTCCAGTTCCAAGTGAGTTGGTCCCAATCAGGGGTTTGCTGAAACTGTTCAATGCTGACTGAGTTGTAATTATCTTCATCAGCATCGTCATATGATAGTCGACCCGTGATGGTTAAATTGTTTAACTCAGTAATAAATTTAGCTTCAGCGTGCTGGCGCTCCATACCACCATTTGAGCCTTCACCAACCCAGCGACTGGTTGACGTTGAAGAGTAGCTCATATAAGCGTAGGTATTATCAAAAATTCGACCAGTATCATGACGAATAAAATAACGTGAGGCATCATGATCGCCATCGGTATAAGCAAACTTTGTGGTTTCTTCAAAAGCAGGGTCTGCGCTGACAAAATTAAATGTTCCACCGAGTGCTTCTAAAGAAGCTGAAGAAATATCAGACGTACCTTGCGATACTTCGATTGTTGCCATGTTTTCACTGTCTAAATAACGATTTGCTTTTGCACCACCGCCATAGTTTGAGCCACCATTAGGAATACCGTCAATGGTCATTCCAAGCTGCTGTTGGTTACCGTCTATCGTAAAGCCGCGCATGGTAATCGACGTTGACCAATCATCACCGCCAAAGGCATCACCTTCATTGATACTAATACCGGGTAAGTTATCCATAATCGACAAAACACTACTAACAGAAGATTGCTGTTTAACCATTGCAGGGTCAATAACATGGTTGGCGTGAGAGAGTTTTTTAGCCGTGACAGAAACTTCTTCTAATATGGTTTCGTTGTCTTGCGTATCATTTGCTATTACGGGTATTGAAAAAGCGGTTATGATTGCTAAAGCGATCAAATTTTTTGAATGTCGAATAGTCATGTTTTTCCCAGAATGAAAGTAATTTATTGTTTTTAATTGCGGGAGACTATGCAGAGTTTATGTGTCGAATTCTTGACTTAACGGTGACAGTTTAGTGATGTAATTATTGCAGTTATTTGAAAGTACTGGTTAACCAGAATGGTATATATAATTTATTAGTCGTTGTAAAAAATAAAAAAATTAGAAGTGGGCTCTTCTGTAACTGTATGTTTTATTGTCGTATTACTTTTATTTTTTATCGATGAATTTGAAGGTTAACATTGAGATTTACTTTATGGAGTCAAAAAAAGGGACAAAAAAATGCGTTTACTTGAAACAAGTAAACGCATTATAAAAACATAAAACACTAGGGGAAATAAAAAGTCTCTCATATGGTATGAGTAGTGGTTGAACGAAAAGTTCAATGTTGGTGATATTTAATTTTAACTTCGCTACGGAGGAATCAATTTTTATTAAAAACTGCAGAGAGACAGCGTTGAATGATAACCCAATAACCTTGATCTTTTGCCTTTTAATACCAACCTAATAATAAACTTCATCGAATTAAGTGCATTATGTTGTCTTATGTTTTACCACTGTTTATTGGTTTGCTACTTATTGGCTATTTAGCCGGAAAACCGTACTGGCGTGAATACAAACGTTCGTTGATAAAACGTAAACCGTTTAAAAAAGCATGGCGCAAAATCATTCAACAAAGAATGCCATACTTCAAACAAATGCCTGCTGATTTGCAATTGCAATTAAAGCAACATATTCAAGTATTCTTAGCAGAAAAAGAGTTTGTTGGTTGCAATGGCGTGGTGATCACAGACGAAATTAGAATAACCATCGCGGCGCAAGCATGTTTATTATTGCTAAATCGAAAAACAAACTATTACCCTAAATTGCGTACGATACTGGTTTACCCAAGTGCATTCGTAAAACAACAACAAACACGAAGTGCTGATGGCGTTCAGTTTACGCAAAAAGTAGTGCTGGCAGGGGAGTCATGGGATTTCGGTAAAGTGGTTTTATCATGGCAAGATACACTTGATGGCGCACAAATTCCTGATGATGGTCGTAATGTGGTTATTCATGAGTTTGCTCATCAGCTTGATCAAGAAAACGGCCCAGCTAATGGCGCGCCAATTTTAGATGCTCAGCAAAGTTACCAATGTTGGTCGGAAGTTTTTTTAGCACAATTTTCCTTACTACAAGAGCAAGCTAGAGTGGGGGCGCCGTCGCTATTCGATTATTATGGCGCAACGAATCCAGCAGAATTCTTTGCTGTTGCCAGTGAGGTATTCTTTGAGCAATCACAACAATTATCTCATGAATATCCTAAGTTATATCGCCAGTTAACTCAGTATTACACCATTGACCCTATGCATTGGTAATTTGGCCTAAATAAGCAATAACGGCAGAACACCAAAAAACAGGCAAAAAAAAGCGTTTACCTAATCAGTAAACGCATTATAAAAACATGAAACACTAAGGGAAATAAAGCCTCTCATATAGTATGAGTATCAGTTTTTAAGAAAGTTCCAGTCACCTGAATTTAATTTTCAATTTTTAGTCATTTCTTATGTTTGAACCTCAATAACTCAGTTAACTATTTCTTTGAGAAGAAGATTATTTTAATCAAAGCTGTCTAACTGCACCACCTTAATTAAAGCATTTACAAAGTCAGTAGTGAACTTATTATCAGCATCATTTGAGGCATAAACTTCAGCTATAGCGCGTAGTTCAGCGCTAGATCAAAAACTAAACCAACATCATAAAAAAAATAGAACGTTATCTTCAAGTTAATCAATTTTAGAAAATACATCTTTAGTTCCATACTTTATTTCAGTTATTTAAAAGCAACTTTTAAAAACATGGGGAATTAATAATGTTAAAAAAATCACTTCCAATGGCAATAGCAATTTCAGTTGCCATTTCTACAATGGCGATGTCTTCTACAGCACTGGCTGAAAATGGCGCGAAAACGAATCAATTTTGGTGGCCAGAACAATTAAACCTGAGTCCATTACGTCAGCATGGCGTGGAGTCTAATCCTTACGGTGAACAATTTAATTATGCTGAAGAGTTCGCCAAGCTTGATTTAACACAGCTCAAAAAAGACATTCAAACAACATTGACTGACTCTAAAACTTGGTGGCCTGCTGATTGGGGACACTATGGTCCTTTAATGATCCGTATGGCTTGGCATAGTGCTGGGGTTTATCGTGTACATGATGGTCGCGGCGGCGCATCAGGTGGTCAACAACGTTTCGACCCACTAAATAGCTGGCCAGACAATGTGAACTTAGACAAAGCTCGCCGATTACTTTGGCCGGTAAAACAAAAGTATGGCCGTCAAATTTCATGGGCTGATTTAATGGTACTTTCGGGTAATGTGGCACTTGAATCAATGGGCTTTAAAACCTTTGGTTTTGCAGGTGGACGAACTGATGATTGGGAGCCCGATTTAGTCTACTGGGGCTCAGAAAAAGCTATGCTAACGGACGAACGAAGAGATAAAAAAGGCAAATTAAAAGGGCCTCTTGCCGCAGTAGAAATGGGCTTAATTTATGTTAACCCGGTAGGCCCACACGGTAACCCTGATCCACTTTTAGCCGCGAAAGATATTCGAATGTCTTTTGGCCGTATGGCGATGAATGATGAAGAAATAGTCGCATTAAGTGCTGGCGGTCATACATTTGGTAAAGCACATGGTGCGAAAAAGCCTGATAAATGTATTGGTGCTGAGCCAGCCGTAGCCGCTATCGAAGAACAAGGCTTAGGCTGGAAAAATAAATGTGGCACTGGTGTTGGTGCAGACGCTACAGGTAGTGGTTTAGAAGGCGCTTGGACCGTTACTCCAACGCAATGGTCAACCAATTATCTAGATAACTTAATGAACTTTAACTGGGTTAAAACTAAGAGCCCAGCAGGTGCTATTCAATGGATACCTGATAGCAAAGCAGCAGCTAATTTAGTGCCTGACGCGCATATTCCAAATAAACGCAATGCGCCTATGATGTTTACTACCGATATTGCCTTAAAAGAAGATCCCAAATTTCGTAAAATTGTTGAACGATTTAGAGCTGACCCAAGTGAATATGAAAAGTCGTTTGCTAAAGCTTGGTTTAAATTAACCCATCGAGATATGGGGCCTCGTGCAAGGTATCTTGGTGCAGAAGTGCCAAGTGAAGTACTGACATGGCAAGACCCTATTTCTGCTGTTGATTACAAATCGATCACAAGCAAAGATATCGCAAAACTTAAAAAACAAATACTTAACTCAGGTTTAAGCAATGCAGAATTGGTCAGAACTGCATGGGCCTCAGCCTCTAGTCATCGTGTAACCGATATGCGTGGTGGTGCCAATGGTGCTCGTATTAATCTTGAACCTCAAAATAATTGGCCAGTAAACAACCCTAAAGCATTAAATAAAGTATTGAATAAGCTTGAATCTATTCAAACGACATACAACAAAAAGTCCTCAAAAAGACAAGTATCTTTAGCTGACTTAATTGTATTAGGTGGCGCAGCGGCAATAGAAAATTCAGCTAAAAAAGCCGGTCACAAAATTGAAGTGCCTTTTATCGCGGGTCGTGCTGATGCAACACAGGCACAAACCAGTGTTAAATCATTCAATTACTTAAAGCCAAATGCTGACGGTTTCCGTAATTACTTTAATGAAAACAGTTATATGTCTCCAGCTGAAATGCTTATCGATAAAGCGAATATGCTGAGTTTAAATGTACCTGAAATGACCGTACTTGTTGGTGGTATGCGAGCTCTTGATGCAAACTACGATGGTTCATCATATGGTGTTTTTACTAATCAACCCGGTGTGTTAACGAACGATTTCTTTGTCAACTTATTAGATATGTCTACCGTATGGACTAAAAATGAGTCTAAAGCAGGAGTTTATATAGGACATGACCGAGCTTCTGGCAAAGAAAAGTGGCAAGCAACACCCGTTGATTTGATTTTTGGCTCTAGCTCTGAATTAAGAGCCATTGCGGAAGTTTATGCGTCAGCTGATGCCGATAAAAAGTTTGTAAATGACTTTGTTAACGCATGGGTGAAAGTCATGCAATTAGATCGCTTTGACTTAAAATAGTCATTCATTATCGTTAGTACGTCAAATAGTCGTGCTAACGATTTCATCTACTTCACCTATTATCTTGTGAATTACTCGTCAGTACGAAGCTAAAAAGCCAAATTTTAAAAAGCTTAACCTAAAAAGAAGAACATTATGATAAAAAAATCACTATTACTGCTTATTCTATTATCTGGAAGCGTCTTCGCTACTGAAAAACTAACAATAATTCCTGAACTATCGAGTGTTAGTTTTGCGACAATAAAAAAACAATACGTAGTTGAACCCGCTGTAGTCGACAATATACAAGGAGAATACTCAAATAATACGTTTAATTTAGCTATCAATTTTAAGCATATAAAAACAAGTATACCGATCAGAAACAATAGGGTTAATGACATTTTTTTAAAAACAAACCTATATCCGTTAGTAAAAATTAAGGGATATTTTGATATAGAATCTATTGTAAAACCGATAACAAAAACAAGCATAAAGGCTGATGTTGATTTTTATGGACAGATAAAAACATTTGAAATTCCGGTGATTATTCATAAATCAGCAGGTCTGCTGAGCGTTAATTCATATAAACCGATTATTGTTAAAGCCAGTGATTTTGGTATCCCGACAGAAAACCTTATAAGTTTAGCGGCCACTGTTGGTGGAATTAGTATTTCAGACACTATTCCATTGAATATTAATCTAACGTTTAGTGCTACTGCTCAATAGCTTGATAGAAAGTGAACTTTAAAATTTTCACTTTCTTAAAAGCTAATACATGCAAATTAAATGGGCTTGCTCAATGTCTGACGATCCCATCATTTGCTTACTTTTATTGCCATTGTTCGCGATGGCTAAAACAACTGACTTAAGTTAACTTATGAGTAAAAATTACTGTTTATCAACATTATTACTTATCAACATTGTACTTATTTACTTTATGAGTATTAACCAAGGTTATGCGAAATCATCAACACACGAAACGGCGCTATCCTTCTTTGAGCCTCTGCCACGTACCATGCAAGGTGCTGAAAAAGATACCTTAGCGTTGATTAGTTTAGGTAAAAAATTGTATTTTGAAACAGCGTTGTCGATAAACCATACTCAATCATGTAATAGCTGCCATAACATCATTAATGGTGCTTCAGGCGTTGACCATTTAAAAGTATCAATAGGCGCCTTGGGAAACTTAGGTGAGCGAAACGCGCCGTCTACATGGAACGCGGGTTTCCATGTTGCGCAGTTTTGGGATGGGCGAGCGAAAACATTAGCACAACAAGCAAAACTCCCTCTTTTCAATGTAAAAGAAATGGCAATGAGCTCTGAAAGCCAGGTCGTTAAACGTCTTAACCAGAAAGGTTATTTAACTGACTTTGAAAGTGCTTTTCCAAATCAAGCATCGCCAATAAATAGTGAAAATGTCTCACAAGCACTGGCTGCATTTCAGCGAACATTAATCTCAAAAGACCGGTTTGATGAGTACCTAGCTGGTAATAAAAACGCGATAAATGAAAGTGAAAAAGCAGGCTTATTGGTCTTTATCGAAAAAGGCTGTGTCGCTTGCCATAATGGCCCTGTACTAGGAGGTCAGCTCTTTATGAAAATGGGCCTAGTGCATCCGTATCCAAATAAAGTAGATAAGGGGAAAGCGCAAGTAACAGGAAACCCTGCTGATAATTATTTTTTTAAAGTACCTTCGCTACGAAACATATTAAATACCGCGCCTTATTTTCATGACGGTGCAGCGGCAACTATAGAGCAAGCAATTATAGATACAGGCTGGCATCAACTAGGCATTAAACTGAATGAACAAGAGGTTAAAGCAATTAAAGTGTTTTTTAATAGTCTGAATAATCAAGCGGAACTAAGCGGAGAAACTGATCTTTCCGAACTAAATTAGCTTGTTATTAATTAATACCTTTGAAACCTATATATAGACGGTACAAAATAATGCATCAAGTCTATTTAATTATATCTATTCAGCTGGCTGTAATACTCTAGAGATTGAAACTTAGAATTGGCGATAAAGTTATTTATCATTGATTGATTAGAATATAGTGTTCTGTTTTTTCAATGATGTGTTTTATTCTTTTAAAAACATATTGTTATAGATTGTTTTGAACAACGAAGAGCATAGGGTAGGTCTGTCCTGTGTGTATGGGCTAGTATAATTCAAAAAATTGATTAAACTGTTTTTTATATTCAGTAATAACTATCAACAGTGCACTTTACAGCATTAATACGGATAACTATGATCTCATTAAAACAATTACATTACGCCTTAGCCGTTGAAAAAACACTGCACTTTAAAAAGGCGGCAGATGCCTGCAATGTTTCCCAATCAGCATTAAGTACCGCCATTATCGAGTTGGAAAAACAACTAGGCACTACAATTTTTGAGCGCAATAACAAACAAGTATTGGTTACTAGTAATGGTCAGCTAATTTTAAATAAAGCAAAAACTGTAAAACTAGAATTAGATGAGCTTGTGCAAATATCACAGGCAAATAAGCAGTCGTTCATTAATGCCATGACTATTGGCGTTATTCCTACCATTGGTCCATATCTTTTACCTAAAGTATTACCTGAGGTAAGGCGTCAGCATCCTAATTTTAAATTAAAAATTGTTGAAGAGCAGTCACATGTTTTAGTTGATATGGTGAGGAATGGTGACATTGATGCGGCGATTTTAGCCTTACCATTTCCTATTGACGGTCTAATGAGTTTTGATTTTTGGCAAGAAGACTTTTATTGGGTTAGCCATAAAGACGAGTGTCCAAGTCAGCTACAAGAGATCACCAGTGAAGAGCTAGAACTTGATAAATTAATGTTATTAAAAGATGGTCATTGTCTTAAAGAACACGCATTGGCTGCTTGTAGCTTAAAAAATGATAAGCAAGACACTGATTTTGACTCAGCCAGTTTGCACACCTTAATTCAAATGGTGGCAGGCAAACTAGGTACAACATTAGTACCGCAAATGGCATTAGACCAATTAATTTATAACGAGTCTGAGATTCGGGCTATTCATTTAAATGAACCCGGCCCGCATCGCACAATATCTTTAATTATTCGTCCTAATTACGTGAGAACCAATGAATTAACGTTATTACGTGACATATTTCGTGAGCAATTAGCAATTAAGTGCTGTTAGCCATTGATACTTAAGTTGTTCGGCATAAATTGTTTATGAAGTATCTGTTTTTTAGAATGACTTTATTGATTTTATTAAATTTACTGAATTAGTTGAGTAAGCCATTATAGATTTACTGTTAATCAAAGAGGTCAAAATTATGAACCACATCATTGAAAGCATTAAAGCGGTATTACATTTAGACAATGAAAAAAATAGCCATTCAAATAAGAGCTGTCAGCAATTAGTGGAATGTAACTATGAGAATAACTATTACGGCGATCAGCAATGTCAGTTGAAGAAAACAAAGTAATAAAGGCTTAATTTATAGCTGTTTATATGGTGTTAACGTGCTTTAATACTCGTTATATTCTTCTAAAAATAAATTTTAAAAATGGCGACTCTTCAGTATTCTTTACCACTAACAGAAGCTGTCAATACACAGCTTTCTCAAAGTGACGTGCCGGCGTCATTAACGATTGAGCAATGTGCAAAAGCACTTGCCATGAGCATGACGTCTTTTCGACGAAAACTTGCACAAGAAGAAACCAGTTATAAGCTTATTCAAAATAAATTTTTAAATGAGCTAAGTGTACAAGCCTTATTAGAAAAACAGGCTAATATTGATGAATTATCTTTTAAGCTAGGCTACTCAGAAAGGGCAACTTTTGAGCGTGCTTTTCGTCAACGTTTTGGTACCACACCTTCACAATTTAGGGAGTTGTCGCTTGTTAATAGTGCACAAAGCAGCTTTTTGAAACTAACCGAAATTGCGCAAAATATCCCTCCAATGTCTGATAGTTGCCAACAGCTACTTGAAGAAAAAGATAAGGGCAGTTTGGACTTGCAACGTGTTATTGAAATTGTTGGAAAAGACGCTATTTTTTCTGGTCGATTAATGGGGCAAGCGAGTAAAGCAATATACGGTAAAACGCCTAAAAACTTACAAGAGGCAATAAGCCGTAATTTAGGCGTTGGCACTGTGGTTAATTTTGCTATTATTTATGCCATGAAAGATGCTCTAAAAGACAATGTTGATCAAAAAATTATTGAACAATACAGTCAAGCTTTTCTGATAGCACCAAAGTTTTTTCAACGATTACGTAAACTATTAAAAAGGCCGATGGATTTTGATATTGCCCTTACAGAGCAAATATTAGTTTTTTCATTACTCGGTATATTTTTACTTAGCCATAAAGAAACATACAAACATGAGCTTATGTTGCATTCTTTGATTGGTATTGATGATTTACGCTCGTTAAATCATCACATTAAAGAGGCGATGGGGATCAGTATTTTCTCTGCTTCGTCATTAATGCTATCGCTATGGCATATTGATGCAAACGTCGTTAAACAATTGAACCATATAGAGAAAGTGAGTCAGCTGCAAATTAAGAGCAATGAGCATAACGAATTGATTTTGTTTATGTTGTCTTGTTTATACGTAGCCGCGACAGACCATGATGATTATAGTGCTTTGGAGCAAAAAGCGGAGTTGCTAAATATTAATGATTTTAGCGAGTTAAAAGAGCTGTTATCAACAGTATCGTAATGTACATTCTACGTTGAGTTGATTGATATGTACTTCCTCGGCCGCAAGCAAACTTGGGGGCTGGCTATTAGCCGAGAAAGACATAAAGAAACTTATTTAGTGCATCCACTTACGTTGGCGTGCCGCGATAAACCCTAAGCCGATAACAAACAATACAAGCATTGGAGGTTCTGGTACTGTTGCTGGTTTTAAATTTACCTGATTTAACGATACATTATCTACCAAACCACCTAAGGTGTTTTGTTGACCAAAGGCACCAAAGCTAAGTGACATTGACTCTGCCTGTGCCGTGAACATAACTGATTGCAATGCCCAACTTGGCGTTTGCTTTTGCGAACTGTCAGCACTAAAGTCAGCTTGCATATTGATATCAAAATCAAATGCTGAGTCATACCAAAATACATTAATACCGTTATCATTTATCTTGTTGGTACGTGGCTTGTAGTAAAATTCCAATAAATAATTAGAGCCAATTGTTAACGAGTCAAGAGTCTGGGTCATCACCGCATTTGACGAACCATGCTGATGAGAGTCTAATTCAACATGCTGTAAGCCGTTTTGTGAACCAGTAACAACATTCTTTTGTAACTCTATACCATTACCGTAGCTCGTTACCCATCCTGGAAGGTCATAAAAAACATCCCAAGCACTATTTCTATTTTCGTATGCTTGTAAATTAGTACCGTGAACAACACCAGTCGATTGAGAGTTATCTGCAAACTCTAGCTGTTCGAAGCTACCATTGGTGATTAACGTGGCATTAGTAAAAGTGCTAAGGGCGATTAAAGAAGCCGATAAGCCAACTTTTTTAATAAAATTTAACATATGAAAACCACCTGTTCAGTCACTTTTGATGCCGACTATATTAGGGGGGATGAAAACGTTAAAATATGGCTAAACTGTCCAATTTCTCAATTGGACAGTTAAAAAGGAAATGTTTTAATAAGTTATTGTAAATAAAATAATTGATCAGAATACTTTTGACGGAGCTGATTTAGCTAACTCGTTAGGCAGACGTTTTTTGAATTCACCGCGTAATAAATAAAAGCTTATCGCTGCTTGCAGGCAAACAGTTGCTACTGAAAGATACCAAATATGTTCAATTTGAAAGTTGCTTTGTTTTGATAACCACAATGCAGGTAATATAAAAGAAATAAATCGTGTTGCGGTACTTATTAAGGCTGGCCAGGTATTGCCCAATGATTGAAACATACCTGAACAGGTAAAAATTAACCCTGAGGGAATAAAGTTCCAACAGATGATTTGTAAAAATGCCGCACTAATTAAAATGACTTGCTTATCACTAGTAAACCCTTGCAATAAAAATTCAGCTTGCCACAAACAAACCAAAGTCAGTATCGCCATCAATGAACAGGTTAAAATAGCTGACCAGGTAAACGTTTCTTTTACGCGATTATAATTTTTTGCGCCAAAGTTTTGCCCTGCAATGGCTGGAGCAGCAAAGGCGATTGCCATTGCAGGCAAGAATAATGACTGCATAACCCTAGAGCCCAAGCCAAATGCTGCTTGAGCGTTAGCGCCAAATTGTTGAATCAGCCAGTAAATTGTTGCCATATAAGCAAACATTAAAAAGAACTCGCCGCCAGCGGGTAGGCCAATGCCAAGTAACCTCTTAATACATTGCTTGTCGAAACGCCAAAGTGAAAAATTAACACTGACGTACTTTTCTGTTGTTTTAAAGTAATAAGCCAGAAGAAAAACGGCAACGACTACTGAAATAGAACTTGCCAAACCAGCGCCTGCAATGCCCATTTCAATACCTGTTCCCCAGCCTGCAATTAATATTGGTGAAAGGACTATGTTAACCAAAATTGACAACATTTGGATGACCATGGTCGGTTTAACAATTCCAGTTCCACGTAAAGCTGCACTGATTGAAACCATAAGAAATTGCAATGCCATACACGGAATGAACCAATGTAAATAAGCCAAGCCCATAACAACGGTTTCAGAGTCTTGAGATATAGTATTTAGGTAATTTTCAGCGCCTAAATATCCGATAACACACACCACAACACCGATAACACTTGAAAGCATCATGGATTGATTAAACGTATTGTTGGCGTTGTCTTGTTCCTTTGCCCCAACTGCATGAGAAATAAGTGTGGCGGTACCAACATTAATAATTTGAGTTAAGGCAAAAATTAGAAACATTGCATTGCCAGCCAAACTCAAACCTGCGAGCGCACTTGCGCCCAATTTACCGACAAAATAAAGATCGACTAGAAAATAAAGTGTTTGTACAAACATGCCTACCATCATTGGCATTGCCATAGAAACTAAGTGTTTGGGAATCGAGCCTTGAGTGAGATCTTTCATGTTATGAAGTCCATTGAATGCGATAAAAAAGAGAGAGGAAACTTCATTGAGTTTGTCGTGTTTTTACACTCACTTTTGAAATTAACCTTGATATTACAATGATTTTTCGCTGATAAGTGTAACGTATTTTTAATATGTGAAATACGATTATTCTCGATTGTTATTGTTTGAAATTGTGCCTGCCCAATTGTAATTTTTTGATCATGCATTGTAAGCCTCGCTTACATTATTGCCACACTTTGTAAATATTAATAAATTGTTAACAGCTTACAATGGCCTCAATTGATTTACTTAATAACAGGAAACGAAATGAAAACTTTATTCGCCATTATCATGGTAACAACACTAGCTGCGTGTTCTTCTGTCGCTGTGCAACCCCAAGCCAATGGTGTGCGTTTAACGCATAATGAACCAGGAAATGAATGTACTTTCTTAGGTGATGTAACTGGCAGCCAAGGTGACTTCTTTACAGGGGCATTTACCTCAAATGCTGATTTAGAAACGGGTGCTCGTAACGACATTAAAAATAAAGCGATGAGCCTTGGTGGCGATACTGTTTATATTTTAACGCAAAGAGCAGGGCAAACAGGCAGTTATAGCGATGACTTTGGCGGTGGCAGCCAACAAACCAATGTGACGTTGTCAGGTAACGTATATAAGTGTCGTAACTAAGCTAAACTAAACTAAGCAAATCTAAGCAAAACAAGTTCGTATAAGTTAAGCGCATGAACAACTTATAAGAAATCTAAAAACGGTAAAGGTGATGCTTTTCCGTTTTTTTTATAACTGTTTTATGCTCGACAAATAACTCCAAACTTCACACAGTTGCAAAGTGCAGAACAAGTAAACTACTCTAGTGTTACTTTTACGGTCAAATCCATTTTAGGCTTTGAACGTGCATCCTATGTAGAGATAAACGCTTCAATGTGCCGAATACTTTTTATTATCCTAGCTTACGTGTTTTCCAATAATCTTTTCGCTAATAATAAAATTGCCAAAACTACTGTTGTCGATAACGAATGGCAGGCTAATTTTGAATCAAAAAGCTTGGTGCGTTGGTCATACATATTACACCCCCAAGGAATTAGATTATTACCGCCACCAAACGAGCCTAGCAATACCTCGGCTTATATCGAAATTAAAGGTGATGCAGACTATTTATGGCGTGGTCGTGAAGACCTAAATAGAGTAGAACTACAGCATAAACCAGTAAATGCCATTGATGGCAGTATGACTGAAGTGAGCTGGCGATTTATGTTACCTGAGCTATTTAGCGACGATACGCATCAAATAGCCTATTGGGAATCTGATAGTAGTTATCAGCAAAGTTTTAGGCTGCAGTTAAATGGTGAAGATTTAAGCTTAGTTTCTAGCGCGAATAACAAAGAATTATGGCGAATATCGAACATTAAAGCTCAACATTGGTATTCGATTAATTTGAGTATTACCTGGTCAATAACCCAAGGGAGTGTGGACTTAGCGGTTGACGGCGAACCTCAAGGTCGCTTTGTCATGCCTACGCTTATTGCTGAAGATGAAAGTATGTTTTTCCAATTAGGTATTTTGCGCCATCAATCCAGTCGAGTAGAAGCGATATGGCTTGATGACATCATTGTTAGAAATATATCTGCTCACTAATAATCTTAACTGTGAGTCAAGCTGCATGGCGTAAGAGTGATGATGTTAAATATTGGCAATAATATCGTCTAATTGCTCTCGTTGTTGGCTGAGCAACTTAAATAATTGCATTTGATTTTTGGCTCGTTCTAAATTGTGTTCTTGATGTTTGATATGAAAGTAGTTGTCGCCATCAAGATAGTCGGTTAAAAATCGAACTGCCATCATAAAAGGTATCAACAGTGCTCCAACGAGTAAACTGCCTTTTTCTATTTCACTTATATGCTTATCCAAGGTTGAAATATAACCCTTGGCAAGCGCACTAAATATGTCGAGCCTAATTGTCATTTGCTCTAAAGCGGCGCTATCTTCTGGCAAATTCGAGCAACAGGTTCGAACCATATCGCCAAAATCATGCATCAAAAAACCGGGCATACAGGTATCAAGATCAATCACTGCAATGGCTTGATGAGTATTTGAACTAAACAATAAGTTATTAATTTTAGTGTCATTGTGAGTCACTTTTACCGGTAAGGTCTTGATCAAATTAGCCACTTCTTTTATAAAAACTTGCTGCTCAAAGCAATAATCAATTAACGGTTGGCAATGAGATTTTCGCTTTACTTTATCAGTATTAATTGCCTCTGTGAGCTGTTGTAACCTGTGCGCTAAATGATGAAAGTCAGGAATTATTTCTGATAGTATTTGGGCGGGGAAATCGCTTAATGCTGCGTTAAATTCGGCAAAAGCATTTGCAACACTTTCTGCTTGCTGAGTTGTGGTTACTGCGTCAACGGAATAGCTGCAGGGAATAAACTCTATTGCACGCCAATAACCGCTATCTAACTGCAGTAGGGTATCGTTTTTCGTATTTGTCAGTTGGCTGATCGTGGCTAACGGATAATTACCTTGCTGTTTTTTCATTATTAAATGTTGATTGATAAGATCTGCGTTGCGAGTAACTAACCAAGGTTGTCGAAAAACATGTTCATTAATACGTTGTAATACGAAAGGCTTGTTGCCTGCTTTTACTAAATAAGTGTGATTAATTAAGCCATTACCAAGTGATGAAACTGAATAGCCAAGAGAAGACCTTTGAAAATGCGTTAATACAGAATCTAATGTGAGCTGAAGTTCGTCTTTTTTTATCGTTTTATTCATATATCTGCGCTTTAAAATTGCTTGGAAGGTGAAAGTATTTGGTCGATTTGACTATCGACAGATAGAGAGTCTGCTGCATAAGTGACCCCAAACCAATTATCTTCAGATTTTAATACATCAACTTTTACTTGTTTTTTCTCAAGTTGATACATGACGATATCGGGTAAATAACATTCAGTCTTTTTATCTGCAGAAACAGTAAAAGTGTTGCTAAGTTTTTGCTCAATGGCGGAAAATATTTTTGAATTAAAGGCCCAGAAGTTCATTGATACTAATGCGTTATCTGTAATCGAAATTGTCTGCTTAGTTGTTGATGTTTCACCTGAGATAATTGCATTGCCTGCAACTATTGATTGCTGAATATTCTTTATCTCAGTGACTTTTTGTAATTGCATTTTACTATTGTACTCACACAAACCACGATTTACGCTGCCATGCTCAGAAAGTGTGTTCTGCATAAGGTAGGCAACCATAGTGTAATGCGCTACATCGCTTGTAGGCCGAGATGTTTGTTGTTGCTTAAGCATGCTAAAGGCCTGTTGTCCGTAATAGTCATCAGCATTAATAACAACAAAACTTTCGCTAATATTATCTTTAGCACACCAAAGCGCATGTGCCGTACCTAAAGGTTTGGTTCTTGTTGAGGGAACATGGCAATTTTTAGGTAATATATCGAATGATTGAATAACAATTTCGACGTTCAAGCTTTTTGGTAAACGAGTAATTACCTCTTGCTTTAATTGTGCTTTTTGCGAAGCTTGAGTGATAAATATTACGTGGTTAAACCCTGCATCCATGGCGTGATGGATATTGTATTCCATCAAGGTTAATTGCTTCTTCCCAAAACAAGCAAACTGCTTTGTACCACCAAAACGAGAACCATTTCCAGCAGCAAGTATCACTAAGGTATTTAATTGATTCATTTAAAATACACTTCCGATAGCTAGGCAATAATGCCAAGTGGTTTAGCGCTTTGCCAAACACCACGTGTAAAATCTGGAATATCTTTCGAATTACTTCTATCAGTTACCGAGTCAGCGCTCAAAGGAGCAATAGCAGACCATGCAGCAGCATCATATACATCTTGATCAAGTGCTTCGCCATTTCTTAAACAATAAACCATGCGCCAAAGCATTAAAAAGTCCATGCCACCATGGCCGCCGTTACGCTCGGCTTCTTGCCCCATGTTTAACCACATAGGGTGATCAAACTGTGCTTGCCATTTCGCAATATCTTCATCCCAACGGTGAAAGCTCTGCAGTTTTGGCTGACGACCTTTACTACCAGCAGCGCGCCATTCAGTCATTTTTTTCTGATATTCTGACTCATATTGAGTCGCTATTGCTGGCGGAATATTTTCTAAAGCAATACGATTTGGAAAGCCAGCGAATACACCATTAGTCCCTTGAATATAATTATGGCGTGAGTACGGGCGAGGAGTAGTGGTATCGTGTTGAACCATAATACTGCGGCCTAGCTTTGTTTTTATCAGCGTGGTGTTCATATCACCTGCGATATATTTTAGCTGGTTTCTTTCATGATCCGCTGCGAACTCTCTTTTAGCATAAGCTTGTCTGCCTATCGCTGGTGAACTTGTTGAGGTCAAGTAATCAAACCTGTCACCGCGATTGATGTTCATATATTGAGAAACAGGCCCTAATCCGTGAGTAGGATATAAATTCCCGTTGGTTTTGGTATGCCAGTATGTGCGCCATGAGCCAGTTTTTTCTTCTATTTCTTTCATTTGCCAGCGCAGTTCATGAATATATGCGGCTTCACCATGTAATAGGTCGCCGAATAATCCTTGGCGTACCATATTTAGCACCATCAGTTCATCCCGACCGTAACAAACATTTTCCATCATCATGCAGTTTTTCTGCGTGCGTTCAGCGGTATTGACTAGCTGCCAACATTCTTCAATTGTGGTTGCTGCGGGTACTTCTACAAACGCATGTTTGCCACTTTCCATGGTTTCTACACACATAGGCGTATGCCAAGCCCAAGGTGTGGAAATGATGATAATATCGATATCTTGACGATTTAGCATTTCACGATAGCTATGTTCTGTACCGGTATAGCGAGCAGGGCGAGGGAAGTTTTTGCTAACTACATAGTCAATTGATTTATCTAGCACTATTTCATTAGTGTCACAAATGGCCTTAATTTCTACACCATCAATATGACAATAGTGTTTTACATGGCCAGAGCCGCGTTCTCCGACACCAATAAAGCCAATGCGAACTACATCCATTTTTGGCACCGTAAGCCCCATAACTGACTTACCTTGAGACTGCACCGATGAGGAATGTTTTTCATTGCCCTTTGATGACGAACAGCCAGAAACAACACCAGCTGCGGTAACAACTGCGATAGATTTTAAAAAGTTACGGCGATCAGTGCTGTTCATAGAGATGGTCCACATTAATTATCAGTAATCAATAATTTACGTGACAGCGCTGTCAGATGCAAGTATCTATAATACCGGTGAATGTTTAGTCGCTAAATTGATGTTGCGGATGTTGTAATTATGCTGGGGTTAACCAGCGTTAAGAATAGGAATTCTCAATACTTCTCTTTTTAGAAGGCTTTCTGCAACTTCTGCAGGGACTTGATAAAAGCCATCAACATATTCTTTAGCATTTAAGTATTCGCGTATTTGCTTTTTCACTCGGCATGGCTTTGTACAATTTAATGAATAAACCACAGTATATTCACCGGGTGTTTTCGATGATAATAATTTTGCATGTTCGTGAGGATCTGATGGAGTACAGCCAATTTTAATTACATCGCTGAAAAAGGAATGGGTCATCACATAAACGTTACCGTATGATGCTTCTTTGATATTTCTTTGTTGCTCTGTATTTTCCATTTCACAAATAACCTAAGTTGATGTTCTATTGTTTATTTTACAACTTGTACAAAGCAGAAACACTTTGCTGAATAAAATTTATTATATCAGTAAGTAAGATAAAAGTAGGGTAAAAATCTCTATAGTTACAATTTAGCACCAAACAGTTACATTTCATCAAAATGAATAGTTATGGTAGGGCATAACTTGCAAAAAGTAAGATCGTATAAAAGTTCGATTTCATGGCGTTTATTATTAATGCTATAATCACCGCTAATTTTTAGGATGACTCTATTCCTTACTCTATTTATTCGCTTGTAAACACTTAAAGAGATTTTTAATGCCATTTTCCAAGCTTGGATTATCAACTCCGCTATTAAATGCGATAGCTGATTTAGATTATGCAAAACCTACTGAAATTCAAAAGCAGGCAATTCCTGTTGTGTTATCGGGTAAAGATATTATTGCTGCAGCACAAACGGGCACAGGAAAAACCGCAAGTTTTGTTCTACCGTTATTGGAAAGATTAAGCGCGGATGAAAATGACGAAGAACGTAATTTACGTGGCAAACGTGTTCGTGCTTTGATTCTAACGCCGACACGTGAACTTGCTATTCAAGTTGAAGCGAGCATTGCACAATATGGTAAATATTTAAATATTAGTTCAATGGCAATGTATGGCGGTATTGAAATAGAGCCACAAAAACAACGTCTGATCTGGGGTATCGATATTTTAGTGGCGACACCTGGTCGTTTACTCGATATGGCACATCAGCGCGCTGTACACTTTGATCAACTTGAAACCTTTGTACTAGATGAAGCCGATAGAATGCTAGATATGGGCTTTATAGATGATATTAATAAAATTATTGAACGTTTACCTGAGCAGCGTCAAAATTTATTATTCTCGGCCACTATTTCTGATGATGTAAGAGCATTGGCGAAGCGTACTATTCATAACGCTAGTGAAATATCTATCGCTAAAAATAGTGCGTCAAAACCGAAAATAGCACAATGGCTGGTAACGGTTGATAAAACCAATAAGTCAGCATTATTGAGTCATTTAATTAAACAACAACAATGGCAGCAGGCATTAATTTTTATTGAAACTAAGCATGGTGCCGCAAAACTAGTTAGCCAATTAGAGAAGCGCGGTATTGCCGCTGAATCTATACATAGTGGCAGAACGCAGGCTGTTCGTGAACAAATTTTAAATGACTTTAAAGCGGGTAGAATTAACTTTTTAGTCGCAACAGGTATTGCTGCTCGCGGCATCGATATAGGCGAGCTTTCGCGTGTAGTTAACTACGATCTACCTGATAAAGTAGATGACTATATTCACCGTATTGGCCGTACAGGCCGTGCCGGTAAAAGCGGAGAAGCGGTTTCATTTGTTGCAAAAGATAACTTTAGAAATTTATGCGCAATTGAAAGTCACTTAGATCACGTTATTGAACGCAGAGAGTTTGAAGAGTTCCCTGTGAAAAAAGTCGTTCCGATATCCATTTTAAATTATGTACCGAAAAACAGACGTAGCTAGTGTTTTAAGGCACAACGAATAAAACAGACACAAATTTGTACTGACTATTTAAATTGATTAAAGCGATGTTAAAGTACCAACAATCCGCAAAAGTTGAACTTAGTAAAGTCAAATTAAGTTAATGAACAAGTAAATAAATAGGAAATTAGATGAACCCAATTATTGCAATTTTAAAAGAACATAACGTTAGTGATGAGCAAACCAAAGAAGTATTTCAAGCGTTAACAGAAAACCCGCTAATGGCAATGGCAACAGTGCAACAGTTAGGTATTCCACAAGAAAAGTTACAAGCGATGATGATGTTATTAATGCAAAACCCTGCATTAATAAAAGAAGCTGTAGATGAATTAGGATTAGATTTTAGTAAAGTTGAAGCGGCTAAAGCAGCATTGAACAAGTAAGTTCTGAATATTTTCTTAATTAAAACAAGGTGAAGATAAGTTCACCTTGTTTATAATTTATAGCAAATCTAAAACGACTTCGTTTTCACATTAATGCTATTCAACACGAATACTGGCTTTAATAATTTTCACTTCTTTTTTCGTGCGTCCTGAACGACTACCTAATGCTTCGATAGCGCTTAGCGTTGTATCTAAACCTTCAACTACTTCACCAAATATCGTGTGCTTACCGTCTAACCAAGGCGTTGGTGTAAAGGTAATGAAAAATTGGCTACCATCAGTATTGGGGCCAGAATTGGCCATACTTAGCAAGCCTGCTTTATCATGAGTTAATGTACCGTCAAACTCGCCTGCGTATTTATAGCCCGGGTTACCACGACCATTGCCAAGCGGGTCACCACCTTGTGCCATAAAACTACTGATCACACGATGAAAAATTAAACCATCATAAAAGCCTAAATTAGTTAAATAGATTGTGCTTGTTGCGTGCATTGGGGCAGTTTTAGGAAATAACTCAACGACTAACTTTCCTTCAGTGGTTTCTATATCCCAGTAATACTTGGCTTCAGGGTTAAACTCAACGACTTCTGGTTTTTCTAATTTAGTTTTCCAGTCAACTTGAGTTTTATCTGTTTTTTGTTTTTCAATATAAGCGTTTACTGCTTTCACCGCTGGATCAGGGTTAAAACAACCACTTAATGCGATTAATAAAACTGTGATTAAACATGCTTGCACCGATGAAAAATGACTTTTCAACATTCTGTTTCCTTTTATATTCATTTGGCCGATTTGGTTTTTATTAACTTTCAATTTACTTTCAATTTACTTTCAATTGAGTTCGATTATAACGGCTATGTGATAACAACAGGCGACAGGTTAGTTAATTCTATGGTGTTGATCAACTGTATTTTTATTGATTGTTGTATCTTATGAAATGGGACAACTTTTTAGGTGGCGTAAATACAATACTTGAATATTAAAGTTGTCGTTTGAATGGAAAGTTTTATATTGAAATATAATTTTCGTTTTTAAGTACGAGTAGGCATCAGGGTGGTTAACAAGTATTTATTTGTGGCCAAATGTATTTTTCAACATTTTTAATTTTTGATTCAAGCGTCTGTAAATTAAATGGTTTAATAATAAAGTCAGTAACATCACAACTAATAATTGCTTCTACACGACGTTTTTCACTTTCGCATGAAATCATCAGTACAGGAAGGTCTGCTAATTTTTCGCTGCTACGTATCGATTTAAGTAGTTGCCGCCCATCCATTTTAGGCATGTGGTAATCTGTTATGAGTAGGTCGTAGTTATTTTTATTGAGTAAGCTAAAAGCTTGCAATCCATCAGCAGCTTCATCAATATCGGTATGACCAAGGCTTCGAAGCATATGTAGCATGACATGACGCATTGAAATCATGTCATCAACCATTAAAATTTTCATTGCAATAATTCCTTTTGCTTAACGATAAATAATTCATTCCATTAACCTATTTGTAGCACACATTTTACGTACTACAAGTTTTCCTTTTTGTTTTTAGCAAAAGAAACATCCACTTTTTACTAACTAAATTACAACGACTTTCCTGTGAACATGGCTTTTCTTTGCATGCTTAATTTAGCGTGGTTATTGAGTTCAATTTTTCCATTTACTACTTCTACCCCCAATTTATTTAACAATGGTAGATAAGCTGGAATAGCATAGCTTGTGGAGAACTTTTCTAACAACGTACTAAAAATTTGGCTTTGGCTTAATTCATCAAGCTTTTCTACAATTTCATCTACGCTTAGGTAACGATTAAAACAACATTGTTGTAACTGTTTTAATGCTAAATCCAACGAATAGAGGCTAGATGAGTTTTTGCTTAACTCACGAAGTGCGACGTCAGCTTTCAGCCAATACAAAGCACCACTCCAATAAATACGCATATAGTTGCGGTTCTGACCAATATTGTCACTGACATAACTTAAGGGTTGATGGTTATACTTTTGCTGTTTGTTACCGCGTTCAAAACCATTATAGAGTTTTTGCCACATCGCTTTTTCGTCAAACATACCGACTCTGGCTTGAGTTATATTTTGGTAATAGCTAGCTAAACCTTCTGAAAACCACCTTGCATCACCCGCATCGTAAGGAATAAGTAAATGACTAAGTTCATGGTAAATGGTCCAATCGGCTTTTAAGTCTTGTAGGCTACTTTTGGTGTTAATAACTAGGGTAACTTCAGGTGGAGAATATCGGTTTACTTCACCCCAAGGCACAGCACTAGAGCCACGTTTACTCGCTTTAATTACCGTGATGTAGTTTTCAACGGGAAGTGTGCCATAAACTGATCGTAAGGCATTTTCTGCGTGATTCATCCAAGTTATAAGCATGGCTTTTTTATGATCAGGAATGTTATCAGCAAACTTAATTCTTGCCGACGATTGATCGTCAGATAAAGGCGGTATTTTGGTCTTAGCGAGAGAGTTAGTGGTAAAACATAGTGAGCCGAAAATAATCCAAACGAAAATTATTTTTGATGAAGCTCCATGGTTTGCTGTTAAATTTAACATTGACTGCCCATAAACTTTCGCTTTTTATTTAAAGGTAAGTGTAATTTATATTGGCAAGAGTTCGGTCATTGTAAGTTAGTTTTTCGTTGCTTTTATGTAACAGGAGGTTGCGAGCAATAAAGGTATAATCGATAAATATAAAAAAAAAAACGTTTTTATAATGACAGGTATTGGCGAATAAATTTATTTTGCTAACAGGCAATTCATGAAAGTGGTCATTGTTAGCTAAAGTACATCAAAAGTTTACGCCTATGATGTCACTTCAAAATTAGCCTGCTATTAAATTAGCCCTTGGCATATACAAGATTTTAGGTTAACTAAATTGACCTAAATATTTGAAAGTATTTTGAATTTAAGAAGTATGCATATATAAAAATGCCATTTACATTAAGTAAATGGCATCGCGATTAAGGGCTGCTTTTTATGTTCAAGCAACGATGAATAAGAACTAAATCATTTATATTTCACTACTTTTATCAACAATAACATCAACCTGACGCATGTTGTTTTGCTGTGAAATAACAACTCGTATTTCCTGCAATTCTTTCGAGAAATTTATCGTTAAACGCCCTCGCTTTCGTTCTTGCGCAATTGGTTCGCCATAGCTTTTTTGATAAAAATCGATCACGGTTTCTTCAGTAGCAGAAGTGAAGTAATTAATAACCGCAGGTGCTTTATCATCAAATCGAGCAAAAATTCGAGCATCATCAATTACGGGGATCTCAATCTTTTTTTCAGCGCTTTTATCTGCTTCAATTGTTTCTGCATTGACAGCACTTATAGAAAAAATACTCGTTGTAAACAGAAATAGTATGCTGGTTAAAAATGGTCTTTTAGAAAGTAAACGCAGTGGTTGCATTACCGGATCCTTATTAATTTTCTACATAATTTGAATGATATAGGCTGTATTTAGTGTGCACTTTGAAGTTTTTGCTGTCAAATAATAGCTGAAAAGTCTTGTTCGATGCCGCGATGAATATTGAATACCAGCTCAAACAAGCATCAAAACATGATTGATGCTTGTTCATTCTGGTTAAACTTTAACAAGATATTGATTGTTATTTGGTTTTTATGAACGGTCAACGAAATCTTCTCGATAATGGTCTACCCACAAGGCTGTTGCGCCACAAATAGCGACTGGCATGACAACTAAATTTATAAATGGGATCATAGAAAATATAGCAGTGGTAATGCCAAAACTATAACTTAAACCTTGTCGTTGCTTTAAGGCTTGTCGCATTTGTGCAAAGTCAATTTTATGATTGTCGAAAGGATAATCTTTATATTGTACCGCCATCATCCAAGCAAGAAACAAAAACCAAAGTACTTGACCAATAACGGGCAATATCCAATACAACAAAAAGAAGCCGACTGCGCGCGGTAAATAATACGCCAACTTGCTTACTTCTCGCCCTAATGTACGAGGAATGTCCTTAACAACATCTAAGGCACTACCGTCATTTAATGGCTGATTTGTTAATAATGCTTCTACTTTCTCTGATAACAGGCCGTTAAATGGTGCTGCTATCCAGTTAGCCACTGAACTGAAGATAAATGAGAAAATAATTAACACGAATAACACCGCTAATGGCCAAATAAAGCTACTCAACCAAGCAAAAGAATCACCAAGCCAATCTTCAATCGTCAGCATATAACTTTCTAATTGCAAAAACATATAGTAGAAAGCACTGGCAAAAAGTATCAGGTTGACTGTTAACGGAATAAAAACAAAACGGCGAATGCCGGGAGTACGGATCAGTTCAAAACCTTTGATGAAGTATCCTGCGCCGCCGTTTGCCAAAGGTGGTTTATTATTGTTATTCATTGCTGCTTTATTAACCTAACTAGTTGATATTCATAGTTCGATTATAGGATCCTTACCAAGAGATGAACAGTATTGTGATGTTACAAAGTACATCAATCTCTGGTACAGTGACGGCAATTATTAAAGTTTTTATTTATTTCTTTATTATTGTTTAAATTTTGTCATTTAATTGCTGAATTTTTAACAATAGCTAGCAACAATTAGGTTATTCGATTTAATGCGACTTAAGCATATAAAATTGGCAGGATTTAAATCATTTGTCGATTCAACTAAGGTACCATTTGAAAAACAAATGACCGCCATCGTTGGACCTAACGGCTGTGGTAAGTCAAATATTATTGACGCCGTACGTTGGGTTTTAGGTGAAAGCTCTGCAAAAAATCTTCGTGGCGATGCCATGACCGATGTTATTTTCAATGGTGCGGCAAGTAGAAAACCTATTGGGCAAGCCAGCGTTGAATTGCTATTTGATAATACCCAAGGTCGTATTCAAGGTAATATGGCCGATCGTAACCAAGTTTCTGTGCGTCGTGTTGTTAACCGAGAAGGGGTTAATACCTACTTTCTAAATGGTTCAAAATGCCGACGACGTGATATCACTGATATTTTCCTTGGTACAGGCCTAGGCCCTCGTAGTTATGCAATTATTGAACAGGGCACAATTTCTCGCTTAATAGAGTCAAAACCGCAAGAGCTAAGAGTCTTTATTGAAGAAGCGGCAGGTATTTCTAAATACAAAGAACGCCGCAAAGAAACTGAAACACGTATTCGTCACACCCGAGAAAATTTAACTCGTTTAAACGACATTCGCGTTGAACTTGATGTGCAAATCGATAAATTGCACCAACAAGCACAAGCCGCGAAACGCTTTCGTACCTTAAAACAACAAGAGCGCAAATATAAAGCGGAGCTTGCCGTATTGCGCTGGCAGAAGTTTGAGCAACAAAGAGAACAGCATCAAACACGTATTGTTGAAATTGACAATAAAGTGGTCAGTCAAAATGTCCAAATCAGCCAACACGAATTAGCAATTATAAAGTTAAAAGAGGCCGTGGTTAGCTGTAATGACGGTAATCAAACTTTACAACAGCAAAAGCTCAATTTAACGCAAGACATTACACGTGCTGAACAAAACATTAAGCATTTGAAAGAGCAGGCGGCAAAGTCGCAAGCAGATAATGTGCTCACGCAGCAACAACTGTTAAATGCCCAACAATTAGTATTAACAGAGCAAGAGCAGTTACAAGATTGTGTTAAACAATTAGTTGAGCAGCAACCGCAATTACAAGCGATTGAAACAGAATTAAATAACAAGCAAAGTGAATTAGAACTTCAGCAAAGTCAACAAAAGCAATTGCATGCGCTATGGCAACAACAGCAACAAAAACGTGACGACTATCAGCAACAAAAGTTGAAAGTTCATGCTGAAATAACTCAACAACAAACCATGCTTGAACAAGCAAAACTGCGTGTTGAAAAACTTAATAAGCAATTAGCTCATCTTCCAGAGCTCAATAACCTTGTGGACTCGCAGCATCAGCAAGAGAAAAGTACTGTTTTAAAGGCTATTGAAGGTTTACAGCGCCAAACTAGTGAATTTATTCTTACTGAAAACCAGTTGACGACGCAAAACCAGGCGCTACAGCAACAATTTTCAACCTTAACGGCACAACAAGCGGTTAAAAAACAAATTATTGCGGATGTTAACGCTAAGCTTGCTGATAAATCTTTGTGGAGTAAAAACCAAGAGCAATGGTTTGTTGAGCAAAATATTCCGGTATTAGAAAGTATACAAAGCCAACTTGATGTTGCGCCTGGCTGGGAGTTTGCCGTTGAAGCGGTATTATCTCATTTATTAGCAGGTCACTTAATTGAAGCATTACCTGAGGCTGATGAAGGCGAGAACTTAACGGCTCAAACACTGTGCTTTGTTTTTAAAGACTGCAAAGTTGAAAGTCAGGTAAGCTGCGAAATAAACCCCAACAGTTTGGCTAGCAAAGTATCAGGGGTTGATGAACTCACTCCTTGGTTTAATGATATTTTACTAGCCACTGACTATAGCAATGCTAAACAGCAATTAGCTAATATATCCAGTCATGAAAGCTTAATTTGCCCTGATGGTACTTGGTTGAGCCAACATATTTTAAGAAAAGGTAAGTTTGAGCAAGGCTACGACTATATTAGCTTGCAACGTCAACTTGAGTCAGAGCAAGTACAATTACAAACATTGATTAGTGAGCAAGCCGTTCTTGAAGAGCAGCTAACTAAAATAGCTACACAGTTAAGCGAATTACAGCAAGATAAAGTTGCTACAAGTGCCAGCATTGAACAGCAAAAAAGTCAGTTGCACCAAGTTGAAAAAGCTTTATCGTTATATCAGCAAGAGCAGCAACATAATCAACGTGAACGAGAAAGCTTACTCGCGCAAATTGACAGTGAAAATAAAAATCAAACGGACGCTCAGCAATATCTAGCTACTGCGCAGCAACAACTTAGTGTATTGTCGAATGACGGCGAAGGTGTTTCACAAGACTATTCAGAGCAACAATCAACACTGCAAGTTGCTATTGAAAAAATTCAACTACGTAGCCAAGAATTACATCGTCAACGTCATCAATTTGGTTTAACGGTAGAGCAATTAAAAAGTCAGCAGGCGCAACGTGAGCAAACGATTCGCGCCAATCAAGAAAACATCAATATTTTAACGCAACGAGTAGCGTCTAATAGTCAGGTGGTGAGCGAAAGCAATACACCATTGCAGGAGTTTGAACAAAACCTACCGCAATGGCTTGATAACTTGGCAGCAATTAATGAAAAGTTACAATTTAACCAAAAAGTACTCAATGATAGTCAAACGCAATTATCAGCTTTAGAACTTGCGGCGAAAACCAGTCAAAACAAGGTTAGCACGCTTAATGAGCAGCTTGCTCGTTTACAATTAGACAGCGAAGGGTTTAAATTGCGAGCGGAAAGTGCCATGGAGGTATTGACTGAGCTGCAACAAAACATTGATAGTGTTGTCAAAGAAATGCCAGAGCATGCAAAAGAATCGCTATGGCAAGCTCAACTTATTAAACTTGCGAAAGATATTCAATTACTGGGAGCGATAAACTTAGCTGCCATTGAAGAATATGAAACGCAATTTGAACGTAAAAATTATTTGGATCAGCAAGATCAAGATCTCAATAGTGCTATTGCAACGTTAGAATCAGCCATAGCAAAAATAGATAAAGAAAGTCGACATAAGTTTAAATTGACCTTTGATCAGGTTAATAATGATTTACAAAAGCTATTTCCAAAAGTTTTTGGTGGTGGGCAAGCATACCTAACATTAACCGGTGAAGACTTGTTAGATACCGGTGTTACGATAATGGCAAGACCACCAGGTAAAAAAAATAGCACGATTCATCTATTATCTGGTGGAGAAAAAGCGCTGACCGCATTATCATTAGTTTTTGCGATTTTTCGACTTAACCCTGCACCATTTTGTTTATTGGATGAAGTCGATGCACCATTAGATGACGCTAATGTCAGCCGATTTTGTAACTTGGTGCAAGAAATGTCGAAAACAGTACAATTTATATATATAAGTCACAATAAAATAGCAATGGAGATGGCATCACACTTAACGGGTGTTACTATGTTTGAAGCGGGAGTTTCACGTATGGTAGCTGTTGATATTGATGAAGCTATCGCTATGTCAGATGCATAAAAAGAAAAGTATAAGAATAGGCTAGGTAATGGAAGGTAATTTCAGAAACACATTAATTATTATTAGTGCTATTGTCATAGCAGCCATTTTCATTCATGGTTACTGGACCATTAGAAAACAAAAAAATCCTTACAAATTAAAAGCTAAAGGTGAGCCTGTTGCACCAGAAGCAAGAGGGTTTGATGGTTCAGGTTTTGACCAAGACGGCGTAAGCAAGCCAAAAGTTGTTGCGAGTAATACAAAGCATGATGAAACCACGCTTAAATCTCACACCGTTGAAGATAGCGAAGAGTTTCATACAGATAAACCTATGCCTGAAAATGTTCCTTTGGCGGCATTTGAAGAAAAAGAGCAAGGGTTAAATTTTGGCGCTTTGCTAAATGAAACTGAAGAAGTTCCAGAGCATTTAAAACAACAAGCATTGTCTGATGCACCGAACTACGCTGAAGAAAAAAGCTACGAACAAGACCTATTTGCTGAGCCTGGACAAGAAGCTAAAGAAACATTAGCACAGCAAGAGCCAGAAAAAGCGATTTCAAAGCCACTTTATCAAGAGCCGGTTACTCAAGCTAAACCTAAAGTAGCGGTGACATTACCAGTTACTCGTAAGAAGAACCCTCGTAAATCGGCAATTAAACGTAACCAAATGGAGATTAATTTTGGTGATGAAGCCGTAGATGATATGCCAAGTATGTCGGCAACTGAGCCAGAGACAGTTGAGAAACCAATTGAAATAAAGCCGCAGGTTATTGTGCTTTCTGTTGTTATGCCTGAAGGTCAAATGATGTCTGGCGCTGCGTTATTGCCAACATTGTTAACCTTGGGGTTAAGGTATGGTGAAATGAATATTTTCCATCGTCATCAAGACAACGCAGGAAATGGCCAAGTAACATTTAGCCTAGCGAATATGATGAACCCTGGTACTTTTGATCTTGATGATATTGAAAACTTTAGTACCCAAGGAATTACTTTGTTTATGACCCTGCCAAATACTGGTGATGCGTTTGAAGTATTTGAAAAAATGCTAAATGCAGCTAAGCAGTTGGCGGTTGAGTTTAAAGCGCAATTACTTGATGATAAACGCTGTGTTATGACCAAACAAACCGAACAGCATTACATGGGTATTATTCGTGAGTTTGAACGTAAGAGTTGTATTGGTTCACTTTAATAATTCACAACATCATAATATCAACAGGGCAATTATATTTTGTAGTTTCGCCCTGTTGAATCAAATCATTTTCATGATCTTAAAATAAATAGTCTAAAGCTAATTAACTATATCTGAGCAAGTATATGTCTGAGCAAGCCACCGTTAAACGTATCGCTGAAATTTGTCAGCAAATTCATCAATACAATCATCAATATTATGTCCTTGATGAACCAAGTGTTCCTGACGCTGAATACGATAGATTAATGCGTGAACTACTCGCTTTAGAAGCTGAATTTCCACAATTGAAAACCATGGACTCTCCAAGTCAGAAAGTCGGTGGCGCAGCACTTAAGTCTTTTAGTCAAGTGACTCATCAATTACCAATGTTATCACTTGATAATGTTTTTTCTCCTGATGAGTGGCAAGCGTTTGTTAAACGCATCAAAGACCGCTTGAAATCTGAACATGACTTTGCCATTTGTGCCGAGCCTAAGTTAGATGGCTTAGCGGTAAGTTTACGTTATGAAAACGGTGTTTTTGTTCAAGCCGCTACGCGCGGTGATGGAAGTGTTGGTGAAAATATTACTGAAAATGTTCGTACGATAAAATCAATTCCACTGCGCTTACAGGGTGATGATTATCCTGATATTTTAGAAGTTCGTGGTGAAGTTTTTATGCCGAAATCGAGCTTTGAAAGCTTAAATCAACAGGCGATTAAAAAAGGCGAGAAAGGTTTTGCTAACCCTAGAAATGCTGCTGCGGGAAGTTTGCGTCAACTAGATTCAAAAATCGCCGCTAAGCGTAACCTTGCTTTTTATGCTTACGGCATTGGTTATGTTGGTGCAAGTGAAACTAATGATGACCAAGGTGTTGATGAAACTTGGTTGGCTAATTCACATTACCAACGTTTGTGTCAAATTAAAGCACTTGGCTTACCTATGTGCCCTGAGGTTAAGTTACTCGACAATGCTGATAAAGTGGAAGCTTTTTATCAAGATATTCTGCAACAGCGTGATGCTTTAAGTTATGAAATTGACGGCACGGTATTTAAAGTTGACGATATAGAGTTACAAGAACAACTTGGCTTTGTGGCAAGAGCGCCGCGTTGGGCAACAGCTTATAAATTTCCGGCTCAAGAAGAGTTAACAATACTTGAGGCAGTTGACTTTCAAGTAGGGCGTACTGGTGCAATTACGCCAGTAGCACGTCTTAAACCGATATTTGTTGGCGGCGTTACCGTTAGCAATGCCACGTTACATAACCAAGATGAAATTAATCGTTTAGGTATACAGATTAACGACACTGTGATCATCCGTCGTGCTGGCGATGTTATTCCGCAAATAGTTAGCGTTGTACTCGACCGTCGCCCTGAAAACGCACAAGTAATTAGCTTTCCAAGTGAATGCCCTGTGTGTCAATCAGCAGTTATTAAAGCAGAAGGCGAAGCGGTATTACGTTGTACAGGTGGTTTGTATTGTCAGGCACAGCGAAAAGAAGCGATTAAACATTTTGCCTCTCGTAAGGCACTTGATGTTGATGGTTTAGGAGATAAGTTAGTAGAACAATTAGTTGATGAAGGATTAATAAAAACGCCTGCTGATTTGTTTAAATTGACTGAGCTTGACGTTAGTACCATGGAGCGTATGGGGAAAAAATCGGCTGATAACCTTATTAACGGGCTTTTGGCAGCCAAAAAAACCACATTAGCTAAGTTTGTTTATGCTTTAGGTATTAGAGAAGTTGGTGAAACCACCGCATCGAATTTAGCATTTTACTTTTTAACCTTTGATGCTATTAAGTTAGCGACTGAGGAGCAGCTGCAAAAAGTACCTGATGTTGGCGTTATTGTCGCAAAAAATATTGTTAACTTTTTCGCCCAAAGCCATAACGTTGAAGTTGTTGAAGAGCTTGAAACTATTATGTCTTGGCCAACAATTGAAGCAAAAAGTGATGATGAATTGCCACTAAAAGATCAAACTTTTGTACTGACAGGTACGTTAAGTCAAATGGGACGTAACGAGGCAAAAGCGGCATTACAAGCTTTAGGCGCTAAAGTGTCGGGTAGTGTTTCTGCTAAAACACATTACTTAGTTGCTGGTGAAAAGGCTGGCTCAAAGCTCACTAAGGCACAAGACTTAGGTGTTTCGGTGTTAACTGAAGATGAAATGATTGCGTTAATCAATACTTAGCTAACTCATAGGTAATATTGAATTAATAATAAGGCTTATACCGTTAGCCTAGTAAGTTTTGTTGATGTGTTTAGTGTCAATATCAAGGTATTGGCTCATTTCATTTAAATAATTATTAGAGGGTTTATGAACGAACTGTTGATTGAAGCAGGGCAATGGTTTCGCAGTTATCAATACCAAACTGCAATGGCTATTGTCGCGACAGTGCTGGTTATATTTGGTAATGATATTAATAATGTTGTGCGTAAGCTTGTTGCTAAGCAGCACTTTATTGTTCGTTGTTTAACTTTTGTTGCGGTATGTGCTTTTGGTTATGGTTTATTAACAATTTGGTTAACTAAATTGTTAGCTCAGCAATTAGCCGCAGTACCTACCAATTATGTTTTTCCCGTAATTTTAACCATTTTTATGGCTTTGGGTGCTTATGCACAAAAGCACCGACATATCTAAAAATTATCAAGAAACTTTTCACAAAGAGCTCTATAGAAGTGCTAAACGTACGAAAGCATAGATAAATAAGATAATGGGCAGCGGTAATAAAATTGTAAATAGTAAAGCTTCACACCATTCAATAACCTGATGAAATTGCTGCCACTTCAAACTATTTTCTCTACTTGAGGGCAATACCTGAAAGAAAAAAATGAAGGCGCTGATCACTAAACTCTCTATTGCAGCAAATAAAATAAATATCGCTAACCAAACCAATGTATTTGGTGTATTAAACTGAATTTGACTTTGTAACAAAGTAAACAAACAGAAAAAGAATGCGCTCCAAGCTAACAATTGCCACTTAAAACGTGCCAAAGATATTGCGATATAATTAAAGAGTTCAGGGCTAATGGGTGGCTTCATTTGGTAAATAATGTTTAGATTAACGTTAGTGATATATATCATTAGTATATCTTTTAACGTAGTTAATTGTCAGCGCCAAAGATAATTATCGCATGTAAATTTAAGATATTAGCACCTTCAAATTTATTAAGTTTTAGTTGATGTGGTTTAGCCCATATTAACTTGAATATTTTAACGATTAAAAATAATTAAGATTGAGAACACTATGATCAGAAAATCAGTAAAAAATAACGTTTTTCGGGGTGCTTTATTGGCATCATTTGCGTTAGCCAGTACAAACTTTGCTGTAGCAACAACGTTAGCAGAACATTTGGTTGAGAAAAGCGAAAAGCTATCTGTCATGGAAGGACACTCTCAAGCTCAAGCAGCATCACAGCATTTATCTAAAGTAAAAGCATCAACGATTGCAAGTCATACGACTACAGGGCAGTTACCGACAGTAAAAAAGGCAAGTACTTTAGCAAGAGCAATGGCGGAATATACTGAAGAAAAAGAGCAAAATAGCGCAAATATTGAAAAAACCTTAACGCTTGATATTAGTGAGTTGCAAGATAGCACTGGTTTGGTCTATTTAGGTGGTAAAGTTTCTGAAGTTGAGTTGAGTCGTTACTTGTCACAATTAAAAGATGAACTTGGTAAAGAGCAATATGTTACTTATCGGGGGCACCAAGCGGCGCGAGATCATCATTCTTTCCATGTAACTTTGGTAAATCCTTACGAATATCAAACCATAAATAAAGAAAAATTAAATTTATCACAAAAAATTCGTGTCACCTTGCACGGCTTGGGCAAAGTAGAAAAAGACAATAAGACCAGTTATTTTGTGGTTGCATCTTCAAGTGATGGACAATTTATGCGTCAAAAATTATTGTTAAAAAATAAAGACTTCCATGTAACTCTTGGATTTTATCCTGATGATGTTTACGGTGTAGGAAAAGGTCGAGACACGCTAATTAACAAATAAATTTCATTACTTTTAATTTAAACTATTGTGATAAATTTGTGATAACTCCGTGAAAGTTTAGCAATGTTTCCTTTGCATACTGAATGCGAAATCATTTAGTCATCAAGGGAAACTTATGAAACTTTTTAAAGCAGCGTCAGCTATTGCATTGGCTTGTTCAAGCTCAGCGTTAATGGCACAAACAATAGATATTCAAATTACTAACCTCACTCATGCTCAGCACTTCACTCCTCGTTTAGTGGTAGCGCATGACAATACAGTAGATGCTTTTGAACCAGGTGTTGAAGCAACATCTGCATTAGCATGGCTTGCAGAAGCCGGTGTGATTGATGATGCACAAAATGCTGATTCATCTGGTCAAAACTTTGAAGCACTTTTAGGCCCTACTGATACCGATAATACTACAAATACTTGGCATCGTTTTGGTGGCTTAGTTCCTCCTTCAATGTCGGTAAGTTACCCATTCGATACCATGGATAAGCCTTATCTTTCTATTTTGTCTATGTTAATTCCAACTAACGATGCATTTGTTGGTTTAGACAGCATTAAAATTCCAACTACACCAGGTACTTACACATACATGTTACACGCCTATGATGCGGGTACAGAGTTAAATGACGAATTAAATAGCACACGTACTGACATTGTTGAACAAGGCGGTACTCCTCTTGGTGGCTATGGTGCTCCAGGTGTTGCAGGCGTAGGTGCTTCTCCAGTGCCACTAGGTGTTGGCGGAACAGGCGTTGCAGTAAAAGTAGGTTTTGCAGAAGATGGTACTGCAATTGGCGCTAATGAGGTTGTTGACGGTACCGATGGTCCAGTTCATATTCACCGAAATGTTTTAGGTGATACTAGCCTAACTGATGGCGCTAGTGATTTACAGTCTACGGAACACCGTTGGTTGAACCCTGTTGCTCGAGTAACTATTACTATCCCAGCACCTTAATTTAGGGAGAATAGATCATGAATATGAACAAAATAAGTTTAGCTATGCTGCCTATTATTGCAGTACTAGCAACTGGTTGTGGTGGTGATGACGGAAGCAATGGTGCTGCGGGTGCTGCGGGCGCTCCAGGTGTTGACGGTACTAATGGTACTGATGGCACAAATGGCACTAATGGTACTAATGGTACCAATGGCAACCTTGCGGTTTTCACTGTACAACTGACTAATTTAACCTATAGCCAGCCATTTTCGCCAGCGGCGATTATTTTACATGAACCTGGTTACAATGCCTTTATTGATGGTGAAGCGGCAAGCCCTGGATTAGAGCTTCTTGCTGAAGGTGGAAATCCAGCTGATTTAATCGCTGAGGCTCTAGCAGCAACGCAATATTTAGATGCGGTAGCGACTGATGGCGCAACACCACCAAGATCTATCGGTGCCACGTCAACATTACTAGTACCTTTGCTAGATGTTGATGATTTAAGAATTAGCTTTACTACAATGTTAGTTGATACTAACGATGCTTTTACTGGTCTTAATGCCGCAGATATAAGCAATATGGCAGTAGGACAGTCTGTAAGCTTTATGTCTCCAACTTGGGACTCTGGCACTGAAGCAAACACTGAAACGGCAAGTACAATGCCGGGCCCTGCAGCTGGTGCAGCTGGTGGTGGTGGTGCTAGTGCGGGGTTTGATGCCGCTCGTGACGATCTTTTTGACCGTGTTCACTTTCACAGTGGTGTTGTTACCAATGCCAATGCGGATGATGCTAGCAAAGAAGGTCTAAGTACTTCGGTATTAACAGAAGCTGACCGATGGGATAATCCAACGGCTCGTATTGTTATAACGCGAACACGTTAGATTGGTTAGGCGTCTTATATCTAGTGATTGATAGACGCCAATACCTTTAGCAATACCTTTTGCTTCGTAGCGATAGTAAATCAATACAAAGTAAACATAGTTAAATTATATTCGCAAAGGTTTCGAAAGTATTTCTGTGTAAACAAGTTCTTATCATGCAGGCACAGAGAAAAATAATGAAACATGACCAACTAGTCTTAGGTTTTCAGCAAACTAAAGCGCTTAATTGCTGAGTGTGAGGCTGTTGAGATTATTGATATAAAGTTAAATGTTATTAGGTTTTATCATCGTTGCAGGTAACTTCGTGTTAGTGAAATACTGCAGCTTTAATAACCTAATTTAGCTATACCAATTGCTTTGTCGAGTAATCATCATTTCTGTCTTTGTGCCAACGTTCTTATAAATAAAGATAATAACGCTGGAGCAAAGCATGGATACCATACTGGTTGTTGAAGACGATCAAGATATTGCCGATTTAGTCACCCTAAGCTTAGAAGAAGTAGGTGTGACAGTAGAACATTGTCTATCTGGCGAAGCCGCCTTAGATAAACTAGCAACGCAGCACTTCGATTTAGTTATGCTTGATGTGATGCTACCAGGTATGTCTGGACTCGATGTTTGTCGACAGTTAAGAGAACAAAAACCCGAACAGGTGATTCTAATGGTAACGTCAAGAGATAGTGAGATTGATCGTGTGCTGGGCCTTGAGCTTGGTGCCGATGATTACATGACCAAACCTTTTAGTGTTCGAGAATTGCAAGCGCGTGTGCGTAGCCAATTACGACGAGTGCACTTATTATCAAAAATTAGCCAGCAACAATTAGAAAAGCAATCGCCTGAACAATACTTAACATTAGGTGCTTTGCAAATTGATAATATCTCCCACAGCGCAAAGCTAAACGGTAAAAGTGTTGAATTAACCTCAACTGAATTTGATTTATTATTCTATTTAGCCTCACATCCTGACCAAGTTTTTTCTCGTGAACAATTATTAAGCTCTGTTTGGGGTTATCATCATAGCGGCTATGAACATACCGTGAATTCACATATAAATCGTTTAAGAAATAAAGTTGAACGCAATGCTACTAAGCCTGAAATTGTGCAAACGGTTTGGGGCGTAGGGTATAAACTGAGTCGACAAGGCGTTGCTGCGTGAAACTATCTCTTTACCACAGACTATCTTTGTCGTTGTTAGTGGTATTTATTGTCATTATCAGTGTGTTTTTTGTTTGGGCAGAGCATTTAGAACAAACTACACGTTATGAATCAGAGCAACATCTTCACCTGTCACTTGCCGCAAGTTTAGCGCGTGATAACCCTTTGCTACAACAAGGTGCGTATGACCATCAAGCCTTGAAAAACCTATTTCATACCTTGATGGTATTGGGGCCAGCGTTTGAGTTTTATTTTGTCGACCCAAATGGTGACATTTTAACCCACTCAATAGCGCCATCATTAATAAAACGTGACCGAATTGATTTAAAACCTCTTATTCAGTTAACACAAAACCAAATTAGTTTGCCCATTTATGGCGATGATCCTCAGCATGCGACTCGCCAAAAAATATTTTCTGCCGCCCCTGTTTTCAATGGCAGCGAGTTAAGAGGCTACCTTTACGTTATTGTGGCTGGTGAACGTTACGAGTCAGCTTATAGTCGTTTAGATTCAGATCGCCAAGCTGAGCTTTCAATGGTGATGCTAGTTGGCGCGTTACTATTTTTATTCATTGTTATGCTTGGCATATTTTACTATTTCACTCGACCACTTCGTCGTCTAAATCGCGATATTCAAAAGCTTAAAGAAGCTGGTTTTGATAAATCTAAAGTTACATTAACGCCTTGGATGATGAACAGTAATAATGAAGTACATCAATTAGGCGTCGCATTTGAGGAAATGGTCAATCAAATTAATGGCCAATTGAATTTATTGCAGAAAAGTGACGTGCAAAGACGAGAGTTACTTGCTGATATTTCTCATGACCTTCGTACGCCGCTGTCATCGCTACAGGGCTACATTGAAATGATTGCCCATAAAGGCGATAACTTAAGCAGTGAGGCACGTGAAAAGTATATTAATACGGTGCTAAAAAACACCTTACAATTGAAGTTGCTGATTGATCAAATATTTGAACTAGCCCATTTAGAAGGTGGGCAAGTGTCATTAAATTTTGAAGGCTTTAATTTAGCTGAATTGCTATACGATGTAATAGCTAAGTTCAATCTAGAAGCTAGCGCAAAAAATATTGAGATCTCGGTAAAACCAAGCAGTTCATATACTCAGGTTCATAGTGATATTGCCAAACTTGAGCGAGTGATCAGTAACTTACTAGAGAACGCCATTCGTCATACTAGTGATAATGGCAAAATTATTTTCGCCATTGAAGAGTTTAGTGACAACCAATGTCGACTAACGATTACTGATAATGGTACGGGTATAAAAGCAGAAGAGTTATCTTATATTTTTGACACGCGCTACCGTGCTAGTAATGCCATACAAGACAAAAACAAACATACAGGCTTAGGGCTCGCCATTACTAAAAAACTACTAGAATTATTAAAATCTGATATTAAAGTGCAAAGTACATTAGGCGAAGGTACCTCGTTTTCATTTAACCTAAGACGGATAAATCATTAATGCTTTTAAATAGATACCTTAAATAGATACCAAGGTGTATTTATCAAATAAGCATAGATATTTACATTTTCATTACTTAAAATAAGCTAATAGGGAATTTATTTTAGGAAATTAAATGAAAATTAAATTAGCGATTTGTCTTGCTGTTATTACATTAGCGGGCTGTGCAAAGTCTTCAACTGGTCGATCACAATTAATGATGGTACCAGACGGTGAACTCAATAAAATGGGTATAGCTTCATTTGAAGAAATGAAAACTAAAGAAAAAATTAGTCAATCCCCTGCAATTAACCGCTACGTTCAATGTGTTGCAAACGCCATAATCACTAATGTTCCTAAATCAGCACATGATGGCGCTTGGGAAGTGGTAGTATTTGATTCTGAACAAGTAAACGCTTTTGCACTACCTGGTGGAAAAATAGGTGTTTATACCGGCATTTTAAACGTTGCTGAAGACCAGAACCAGTTAGGCGCTATTATTGGTCACGAAGTAGGCCATGTTATTGAGCGTCACTCAAATGAACGTTTATCATCTAGCCAAGCTAGTCAAATGGGCTTGTCGTTAGTGAATGTTTTATTAGAAAGCCAAAACATCGAAAGCCGCAATACTGTGATGGCGGGTTTAGGCTTAGGTATGCAATACGGCGTATTAATGCCATATGGTCGTAGTCATGAAAGTGAAGCCGATATTGTTGGCCAAGACTTAATGGCAAAGTCAGGTTTTGATCCCGCTGGTAGCGTCAAACTTTGGCAAAATATGGCAAAACTTTCTAAAGGTGCGCCACCTGAGTTTATGTCGACTCACCCGTCGAACGCAACGCGCATTAAACAATTAACTGAGCACTTGCCAAAATCAACACCACTATTTAAGCAAACGACTGCTCCTAAATGCGTTAAGCCTACTATGTAAGTATTTCTGTTCAGTGTAAATTGATAGCCCATAAAAAAAACCTGCTTGTGCAGGTTTTTTTCTGTATGGATTTATACGCAATTATTATTTCTAATTGTTATTTTTTGGTCAGTCGCCAGAATGCAAAGCTAGCAACGACTAATAAAATCATTGGATAATATGCGTTAGCTACAACTTCTAATGGTGATATTTTCAATGTCGCGCCAAGTAATAATGCTTGTGCGCCGTATGGTAATAAACCTTGGTTTATACAAGCGAATATATCTAACAAACTTGCTGAATGAGCAGGACTTAGTTCGCCATCTTGTGCTAAGTCTTTTGCTGTTTCACCAGTGACGATAATCGAAACCGTATTATTAGCGGTGAAAAAATTACAGCTAAATGCTAATGAAGCAATACCAATACCGGCGGCGCGCTTTTTGTTATTAGGGCTAAGTTTATGAGTTAAGTGTTCAATGCTAGATGTTAATGCGCTTAAGCCACCTTGGCGTTTAACTAATTCACTTAAACCACCAATAAACAATGATAAAATAAAGATGTCTTGCATACCTGCAAAACCTTTGTTGATATCACTTACCCAACTCGCTAGTTGATAACCATTGTTTAACATGCCGATAGCTGCAGCTAAAATAATACCAATAATCAACACCATGAATACATTCACACCGCTAAGTGCTAACGCTAATATAACGATATAAGGTAAGAAGCCGATTATATCGAGATCTTGGCTAGCTTGATGGTCCATAGTAACGCCGTTAAAGGCAAATATAGCTAAACAAATTAATGCTGCGGGAACCGCAAACTTGAAGTTTACTCGAAATTTATCTTTCATATGCGCGCCTTGACTTCGAGTCGACGCGATAGTGGTATCAGATATTATGGACAAGTTGTCGCCAAAGATAGCGCCAGAGATAATACAGCCAGCAATAACGCTGGCGCTTATATCGGACGATTCAACAAAGCCTAATGCAATAGGGGCAATGGCGGCAATGGTACCCATTGAAGTACCCATAGCAGTAGCAAGAAAAGCAGCAACTAAGAATAGCCCTGGTAATAACAAGTAATCCGGAAATATCGACAAGCCAAGTTGTACGCTAGCATCAACACTGCCTGTGGCTTTTGCTACCGTAGCAAAAGCGCCAGCCAATAGGTAAATAATACACATGGTAATAATGTTTTGATGACCAGCACCTTGAATAAACTGGCTGATTTTTTCATTAACGGTATCTCGTCCCATAGCTATTGCTAGCAGTATTGCAGGGATAATAGCGATGCTAGCAGGCAGTTGATAAAAGGCAAACTCAACACCTTGCAGTGTTAATACAATACCGGTGCCGAGAAATAGCCCAAGAAAAACACCGAAAGGAAGTAGGCTTTTTAAGCTAGGTTTAATGTTACTTTTCAATGGCGGATTAGCAGAGGGCTTGTCAGATAGTTCAGTTGTCATGAATAAGATCTTATTAGTTATTATTATTTTTAATCGAATTTAACAATAACGATTTTTTGTGGAATGTCTATGAAGGAATGCATTATATGGTGTTATTAATTATTGTCAATCTAGACGTCTAGAAGTTTATTTTAAAGGTGGCCAACTCCTTTATCGCCTGCAAGAACTGTTATATGTATTAAACCCTAAATATCTTAGAGTTATTAATTGCACTTTTAGAGCATAAAGCATCTAAACGTGTTGAATTTTCATAAGTAATGTTTAACTTAATAAATCCTGAGTAAGTAATATTCAGTTTAAGCCGAAGTTTATTGATGCTTATTAATATTGGAGTGACGAGCGTTTTAATAACAACGGTAGCTATATTATAATGGGGACTACTTTGACATTGAAGTTACATGAATTGACGTTACGTAAACTGAGGTACTATGAAAAATACTGACACTAGTGCAAGTGTTTCACCGGCTTGGCTTTTAGTATTTGGTTGTTGGTTAATTGCAACAATCGCGACGCTTGCGAGCCTATTTTTTAGTGAAGTCGTTAAATTACCAGTTTGTGTTTTATGCTGGTATCAACGTATTGCCATGTACCCTTTGGTGTTAATGCTTCCTTTAGCATTATTCCCTTTTGACGGTAAAGTCATTCGATATGCTGGTGTACTAACACTATTTGGCGCATTAGTGGCGTTATTTCATGTTTTACTTGTTGCAGGCGCTATTCCTGAAAGTGCACAACCTTGTGTTGCTGATATTCCGTGTTCAGAAACACATTTAAACATATTTGGTTGGCTCAATATGCCAATGATGTCTTTATTAACCTTTGTCGCTATCGGCGTCTTACTGTTTTTTGCTAATACTAAAATTAACCGAGGTCACCTTGAATAAAAAAATACTATTTTTAAGCACTGCTGTCATACTTTCTTTGGCTTTTGTCGCTGCTACGTCGATATTTCAAGCACAACAAGAAACCAAAGAAAATGAGTTAGCTAACAATAATGCTAATGTTGTAAGTCGTTCAGGCTCACCAAGTAAAGGAGCTGCTGATGCTAAAGTCACTATTGTTGAGTTTTTTGACCCTGCTTGTGAAACCTGTGCACAGTTTTATCCTTTAGTTAATGACATCATTAAAAAGTACCCAGGAAAAGTAAAAGTGGAAATGCGTTACACACCATTTCACAAAGGTGCAGACAAGGTTGTTGCTATGCTGGAAGCTGCTCACTTGCAAGGAAAGTTCTGGCCGGCTTTAAAACTATTATTTGCTAATCAGCAGGGCTGGACACGCCACCATACTGCGCAACCTGAGCAAGCATTACAATTACTATCGTCTTTGGCGATAGATAAGCAGCAATTACAAACTGATATGATGAGTGAAAAAGTAGCAAATGTTATTTCTCAAGATATTGCTGATGCTAAAACACTTGAAGTACGTGCAACACCACAATTTTTTGTAAACGGTAAGCCACTCACTCGTTTTGGTTATAGAGAGTTAATTGATATGGTTGAAAATGCTATCGCACTTGCTTATTAGGTTATTCCTTTAACTGCAGAGTCAACTAATTTGGTGATGATATATCGAATACCGTTTGGTGTATCATCACTTTGAAATATAATGCCTTAGCTAGCTCAAACATATCATTGTTGTCATTACTTCTAAACACCCAGATAACGTTGTATTTTAAACTTCCAACTTGAGCGCTACCCTGAGCCTAAATGTTAGATTAAAAACTCCTATGTTCGTTGATATACGTCAATTTATCAGGTTGAATTTTGCCACCTATCTGATAAGTTTAGATAGTCGCTATTGCAAATAAATAGATTGAAAACGTTGTAGTAGAGATTGAAAAATACTGAGCTATTTGGGGTTATCTCTAGCTGAGATTAGTTACTCTTTTATCAATAGTAAAACTTAAGGATATCAAATGTATAAAACTATAATTTGTGCAATAGAAAATAGTGACGAAGGTGAACTGGTTTTATCTAAAGCGTACCAGCTTGCAAAATTATGTAATGCTAAACTATTTGTAACTCATATCATTCCTTACACATTACTTCCTAATGATTACCAAAAGGAACTAAAAGAGAATGCTTTACCGTCCATTAAGGCTAAAGCCACTGCTTTAGACATACCATTGAAAAACGTAACGATAAAGTTTGGTAAAGCATACGAGCAAATTTGTTTACTTGCCGAAAATAAAGCTGCCGATTTGATTGTTCTTGGCACACATTCAAAGAAAGGCCTTAATGCCTTGATTGGCTCTACGGCAAATGCTGTGGCAAATTATGCTCAATGTGATGTTTCTTTGATTAAAATTTAACTTCTTAGTTCTTTTATGACGTTAAGCTCCTGAGTATTTTGTTATTTTGCATGTTAAACTTCAGCGTATTTTGGACGTTTATTTAAATAGTAAAGGAAGTAGCATGCATTTTGTTATTGTCGGTTGTGGAGCCATTGGTGGATATTTTGGTGGACGTTTAGCCCAGCATGGCGAAAATGTGACCTTTGTAGCACGAGGTCAGCAATTACAGACACTGGAAACATCGGGCTTAACGATCAATAGTATCGAAGGTGATGCTCACTTAAGTAAAGTCAACGTTGTTAATGCTGAAAACCTAAGCCTTGATAGTTTAACAACACCTGCAGACGTTATTTTTCTTTGCGTAAAGTCGTATCAATTGCCAACAGCCATTGCCCAAATCAAACCACTAATTCATCAGCAGACTTGTGTCGTTTCTTTATTAAATGGTGTTAATGCCGCAGATGTTATGCAAGAGCATGGCATCGCCGCAGAAAATATTTTTGGTGGTTTGGCAAAAATTATTGCTGAAAAAACGACAGAAGGCGTAATCAATCATACTGGCGCAAAACCTCATATCACCTTAGGCGCTTTTAATTTTGAAGGTGTGAAACATGAGAGTGCAGAGTTAGCGTTAGCGAAAAAAGCTACTGACACCGAGCAACTTAGCAAAATTGCTAAGCGTTTAAAGCTAGCTGGTATTAGCGTTGGCGTAACCAGTGATATTGAACTGGCATTATGGCGAAAGTTTATTTTTGTCGCCGCATGGGGCGCACTAGCATCGGCAAGAAAACTTAATTTAGGCGAAATACGTTCACAAAGTCATATTGAGTTTTTACTTGAACGTATTATTAATGAGTATGCTGATATTGCCCGTAAAATGGGCGTGAACCTTAATAATAAGCATATTAAAGAAACCTTAACCTTTCTTTCTCGTTTACCTGAAACCAGTGAAACATCAATGCAGCGTGATATTGCCGCAGGGCAACAATCGGAATTTGATATTTTAGTTGCGTATCCGATGGCACAAGTAACGGCACTTGATTTATCGGCACCAGTGTTAACGCAATGTTATCAAAAGTTAGTTGCTAATATGAGTGAGTAGCGTTGAATTAAAATTCACAATAAAAGTCATGTGAAATATAGAGTTAAGCTGTGAGGTGTTTGCTATAGAGTTAATAGGTGATTTAAATCAGCCTACATAAAGTAGGCTGTATAACAAATGACTAGTGACCAGTTTCGTATGACATACGAGCTGTATTCATAACCTCATATGTACCGTCTTGATATAAAACAGTGGCACCTGCAGTATTTGAACTATACGCACGCACAGTGACACTACACGAAGTGCCGCCATTACATGATGCTTTACCACTCCATATAACATTGCTTATAGGCTTTGAAATATTTTTAAGGTAATACTTTCCACTTGTTGAATTTCCAAATGAAAAATCCAACGCGTCACAACTACTTGTACCATTTCCCCAAGAATTCCCATTTCCTTTTGGGTATACATCACACACAAGTTCGGTTGCTAAACTAGAACCAGCAAAAAGAGTTGTACCAATAAGTGCTAAAGCCTTTAATGTTTTATTCACAATATATTCCTTATATTTTCCATTTAAGATAGCCAACGATCAATGTTGACACAATAAAATTAACAATTTGATAACATGTTGTCAACAATGGTAATCATTACCATTTAAGGTGGTTTCAATAAATTATAATTAATAACTAAAATGCTGTTGCTAGTACTACAGACTGAGTGAACTTTATGCTATCCTTTCGCGAATTTTTATCGTATCAATTAATGTGAAGATTAAATAATGTCTGAAAATAAAATCGAAACTATCGAACAACGCGTAAGCTACGGTGTAGGTCGTCAATTAGGTGACCAATTACGTAACAATCCTTTTAAAGAATTTGATGTATCTGCTGTTCAAGCAGGTTTAGCTGATGCGATTGCAAATGCAGCTAGCCAAGTATCTGATGAAGACTTAAACGAAGCTTTTGGTATTGTATCTCAGAAGATGCAAGAACTAGAGCAAGCTGAAGCTAAAGTAAAATCTGCTGAAGGTGAAGCTTTCTTAGTAGAAAATGCTAAGCGTGACGAAGTAACAACAACTGAGTCTGGCTTACAGTACGAAGTTTTAGCAACAGGCGAAGGCGAAAAGCCAACAGCTGCTAGCACTGTACGTACGCATTATCACGGTACTTTCATCAACGGCGATATCTTTGATAGCTCTGTTGATCGTGGCCAACCTGCTGAGTTCCCAGTTGGTGGCGTTATCGCTGGTTGGACTGAAGCATTACAATTAATGACTGAAGGTTCAAAATGGCGTTTATACGTGCCATACAACTTAGCATACGGTGAACGTGGCTCTCAAGGTGCCATTCCTCCATATGCAACTTTGGTTTTCGAGGTTGAGTTATTAACCATCGTTAGCTAATTAAGCTATTTTTTAAAAGCCCTCAATTGAGGGCTTTTTTATAGGCTTAATTTAAAAATCACTAAAGCTTGAGCAAAATAAAACCAATGTATCAATTAGCTATCGAACAATTATTCCAACGTTATCTAAAAGCGTTTCATCAGCAAAATATGGCGCAAACGAAGCAATGCTATCAACTACCATGTACTTTGCATACGCCAGATAAAGTTGTACTTATTGAAGACGGTAGCGCATTTGAACGAGAGTTCTTAGATATATTCACCGTACTTAGCCATGCTGAAATAACGCAGTTTGTCGCCTTGAAGGCGAGTTTTAGTGAGTTAAGCGAAAATCTGCTATTAGCCTGTGTTGATTGGCAGTTTATTGGCCCGAACGATGAAGTTTTTACCGATTTTTCAGCTTTTTACCATATTGCTTTCAACAACGGGCAATGGAAAATTTTCAATGTTGTTTCGCAAGAGTTAAGCCAGTCGGTTCAGTTAAATACCCCTTTAAACATATCTTATAAAATTAATGAGTAGGAAGCAGTTGTCATGAAAGTGAAAGTAGCTATTTTAGGATGTAGCGGACGCATGGGCCGTAACTTAATACAAGCGGCTATCGAGCATAAATCGATTGAGCTTATTGGTGGCAGTGTTCGTGAAGGCTCATCATTTGAAAACTTTGATCTGGGTGAAATAGCAGGTATTGGTGCCATCGGCAATAAAACCACAACGGATTACCAAACTCTTCTAGACGCAGATGTATTAATTGATTTTACTTCAATTGAAGCCACGCTAGAGCACATACAATGGTGCAAGCAGCATAATAAAGCGTTAGTGATTGGTACTACAGGTTTTTCAGACCAACAAGTAGAAACTATTAAAGCGGCTGGCGAACATATTCCGCTAGTGTTAGCGCCAAATACCAGTGTTGGGGTAAATTTACTTTTTAAGCTGCTTGAAATTACCGCTAAAGCTATTGGCGACTATACTGATATAGAAATTTTTGAAGCGCATCACAGATTTAAAAAAGATGCACCTTCTGGTACTGCTGTGAAAATGGGGCAGGTCATTGCTGATACCTTAGGTCGAGATTTAAATAAAGTCGCGGTTTATGGTCGAGAAGGCATAACAGAAGAACGTAGCCAAGAGACTATCGGTTTCGCAACTGTGCGTGCTGGCGATATTGTTGGTGAACATACGGCTTACTTTGCTGATATCGGTGAACGATTAGAATTGACACATAAAGCCAGTTCAAGAATGACTTTTGCACTTGGCGCTATGCGAGCAGCATTTTGGTTAAGTGAAGCACCTGCTGGTTATTACGACATGCAAGATGTTTTAGGATTGAAAGATTAGCCAATCTGTCTAGTTATAGAAACCTGACTAAATGGTTAGTATTTTTCAGTATTTTGCATAGTTAAGTATGGTTTTTGGCGTCTTTGTAGTAATTTCGTCAAAAACGATGAGTTTTTACATTTTTTACTAGACGAAAGAAACTTCCAAGCGTAAAATAAGTGGATTTTGTCAAAAATTTACTGTTCATGATGAACTGGTTTTAGTTTTTGGCATTTTTTGTGCGTAACGCTTTTGTAATTAATGGTGAAGTTATTAGTTGTTTCATCATTAGTATTCTTTCTTCTTAACGGAGGTTAAATTGACTAAATCTGCTATTTTAGTGCTTGAAGACGGCACTGTATTTAAGGGCACCGCTATCGGTGTAGAAGGGGCGGCTGTTGGTGAAGTAGTATTCAATACTTCAATGACGGGTTACCAAGAAATTCTGACTGATCCTTCGTATGCAGAGCAAATTGTTACCCTAACGTACCCACATATAGGTAACACAGGTACCAATAGTGAAGATGAAGAATCTAGCACTATTTGGGCTAAAGGTTTAGTTATTCGTGATTTACCGTTATTAGCGAGTAATTTTCGAAATGAACAAAGTTTAAGCGACTACTTAAAAGCTAAAAATATTTTAGGTATTGCTGATATTGATACACGTAAATTAACCCGTATTTTACGTGAGAAAGGTGCGCAAAACGGCTGTATTCTAGCTGGCGACAACCTAGAAGAAACAACGGCTTTAGCGCAAGCGAAAGACTTTCCAGGTCTTAAAGGCATGGATTTAGCAAAAGTTGTTTCTACTAAAGAAGCATACCAGTGGACAGAAGGCAGCTGGGAGCTTGGAAAAGGGCACATCACTCCAGAAAACTCTAAGTTTCATGTGGTTGCTTACGATTTCGGTGCTAAACGTAATATTCTACGTATGTTAGTTGACCGCGGTTGTAAACTTACCGTAGTGCCTGCACAAACTTCTGCCGAAGATGTTTTAGCATTAAATCCTGACGGTATTTTCTTATCAAATGGCCCTGGTGACCCTGAGCCTTGTGATTATGCTATTACGGCAATTAAAAAATTCTTAACAACAGATATCCCAGTATTTGGTATTTGTTTAGGCCATCAATTACTTGGTTTAGCCAGTGGCGCTAAAACCATCAAAATGAAATTTGGTCATCATGGTGGCAATCACCCAGTTAAAGACTTCGAGCGTAATGTTGTGATGATCACTGCACAAAACCATGGTTTTGCTGTTGATGAAAACAATTTGCCTGAAAACTTGGCTGTGACACACACATCATTGTTTGATGGTTCAATTCAAGGTATTCATCGCACAGACAAGCCTGCTTTTAGTTTTCAAGGCCATCCTGAAGCGAGCCCTGGTCCTGCCGATGCAGCGCCGTTGTTTGACCATTTCATTGACCTAATCGTTGCTGCTAAAAAAGCGTAGACCCTAGACAAGAGAAGAGAGATTATAAAATGGCAAAACGTACAGACTTAAAAACTATCTTGATCTTAGGCGCTGGTCCAATTGTTATTGGGCAAGCATGTGAGTTTGATTACTCTGGCGCACAAGCATGTAAAGCATTACGCGAAGAAGGTTACCGAGTAGTATTAGTTAACTCTAACCCTGCAACCATCATGACTGACCCAGAAATGGCCGATGCGACTTACATCGAGCCTATCCATTGGGAAGTTGTGCGTAAAATTATTGAAAAAGAACGTCCATGTGCGGTACTACCGACTATGGGTGGTCAAACGGCATTAAACTGTGCACTTGAGCTTGAAGCAAAAGGTGTATTAACTGAGTTTAATGTTGAAATGATTGGTGCTACTGCTGACGCTATTGATAAAGCGGAAGACCGCAGCCGTTTCGATAAAGCCATGAAAGCAATTGGCCTTGAAACGCCACGCGCTGAAATTGTTCATACAATTGCTGAAGCGCATGATACGTCTACTCGTATTGGTTTCCCTTGTATCATTCGTCCATCATTTACTATGGGCGGCACGGGTGGCGGTATCGCTTATAACCGTGAAGAATTTGACGAAATTTGTACTCGTGGTTTAGACCTTTCTCCAACGTCTGAATTATTGATTGATGAATCATTAATTGGTTGGAAAGAGTATGAAATGGAAGTGGTTCGCGACAAAAATGATAACTGTATCATTATTTGTTCAATCGAAAACTTTGACCCTATGGGTATTCATACTGGTGACTCAATCACTGTTGCTCCAGCACAAACGCTAACAGACAAAGAATACCAAATCATGCGTAATGCTTCGATTGCGGTATTACGTGAAATTGGTGTTGAAACAGGTGGTTCAAACGTACAATTTGGTATTTGTCCTGATACTGGCCGTATGGTTATTATTGAGATGAACCCACGTGTATCTCGCTCGTCGGCACTTGCTTCAAAAGCAACAGGTTTCCCAATTGCAAAAATTGCCGCGAAACTTGCGGTAGGTTATACGTTAGATGAATTAACTAACGATATTACTGGCGGCGCTACACCAGCGTCATTCGAACCGACTATCGATTACGTTGTAACTAAAATTCCACGTTTTAACTTCGAAAAATTTGCTGGTTCAGAAGATAGACTTACTACCCAAATGAAATCGGTTGGCGAAGTAATGTCAATTGGTCGTAACCAGCAAGAGTCACTGCAAAAAGCTTTACGCGGCTTAGAAGTTGGCGTAAATGGCTTTGACTCTATGGTTGATGTAACTCAACCTGGTGCTAAAACTAAAATCATGCATGAATTGCAAGAAGCAGGTGCAGATAGAATTTGGTACATTGCTGATGCATTTCGCTTGGGCTTAACGGTTGATGATATTTTCCGCTTAACAAAAGTTGACCGTTGGTTCTTAGTGCAAATAGAAGATATTATTTTAGAAGAAGCGAAAGTTGCTGAAGGTGGTTTAAAAGTCTTAACGCCTGAGTACTTACGTAAGCTAAAACGTAAAGGTTTTGCTGATTCTCGTTTAGCATCACTTATTGGTGTTGCAGAAGCTGAAGTGCGTAAAAAGCGCCACAATGCTGATATTTTTCCGGTATATAAGCGTGTTGATACTTGTGCTGCTGAGTTTAGCTCTGATACGGCTTACATGTACTCAACGTACGATGAAGAATGTGAAGCTAACCCAACAGATAATGACAAAATCATGATCTTAGGTGGCGGTCCAAACCGTATCGGCCAAGGTATTGAATTTGACTACTGTTGTGTACATGCAGCATTAGCACTTCGTGAAGACGGTTATGAAACCATTATGGTTAACTGTAACCCTGAAACGGTTTCAACTGATTACGATACGTCTGATCGTTTATATTTCGAATCAATTACCTTTGAAGATGTGCTTGAAATTGTCCGTATCGAGAAGCCAAAAGGCGTTATCGTACAATACGGCGGTCAAACACCACTTAAATTAGCTCGTGCCTTAGAAGCCGCTGGTGTACCAATTATTGGTACTTCGCCAGATGCGATTGACCGCGCGGAAGACAGAGAGCGTTTCCAACAAGCGGTTGACCGCTTAGGTTTATTACAACCTGAAAATGCGACAGTAACTTCACTAGATGAAGCGATGGCGAAAGCTGAAGCTATTGGCTTCCCATTAGTGGTTCGTCCATCTTACGTTTTAGGTGGTCGCGCAATGGAAATCGTTTACGACTTAGATGATTTACGTCGTTACATGACTGAAGCAGTAAGTGTTTCTAACGATTCACCAGTACTACTTGACCATTTCTTAGATGACGCAATTGAAGTTGATATTGATGTTGTTTGTGATGGCACTGATGTTGTTGTTGGCGGTATTATGCAACATATCGAACAAGCGGGCGTTCACTCTGGTGACTCTGCATGTTCATTACCAGCCTATAGCTTAAGCCAAGAAGTTCAAGATGTAATGCGTAAGCAAGTGACTGACTTAGCCTTTGAATTAGACGTTATTGGTTTAATGAATACGCAAATGGCAGTTAAAGACGGTAAAGTTTACTTAATCGAAGTTAACCCACGTGCTGCACGTACTATACCATTCGTTTCAAAAGCAACTGCTGTGCCTTTAGCTAAAGTTGGTGCTCGTGTTATGGCTGGTAAATCTTTGAAAGAGCAGGGCATTACCAAAGAAATTATTCCTCCGTACTTTTCTGTTAAAGAAGTGGTTATTCCATTTAACAAGTTCCACGGTAGTGACCCGCTTGTTGGCCCAGAAATGCGTTCAACAGGTGAAGTAATGGGCGTTGGCGATACCTTTGAAGAAGCTTATGCTAAAGCTAACTTAGGTGCTGGCGTATCAGTACCAAAAGATGGTCGTGCATTAATCTCAGTACGTAATAGTGACAAAGAACGTGTTGTTGATTTGGCTAAGCAAATGGTTGCCTTAGGTTATGAAGTTGATGCAACGCACGGTACTGCGGTTATTCTTGGTGAAGCGAACATACCTTGTCGTTTAGTGAACAAAGTTCACGAAGGTCGCCCGCATATTCTTGATAGAATTAAAAACGGTGAGTACAACTACATTATTAATACTACAGAAGGTCGCAAAGCGATTGAAGATTCTAAAGTGTTACGTGGTGGTGCTTTACGTTATAAAGTCGCATATACTACAACATTGAACGCTGCATTTGCCGCTTGTCAATCACATGCCGCTGATGACCGTAACGTTGTAACGTCAATTCAAGAGTTACATAAACGTTGTAAATAATATTATTTTTAAGATGAATTTGTTAGGATTGAAATAAATAGTAAATTCATTTTTAAATTTTATTTAAGCGAATTATTTTATAAAGGTGGTTACCTGCTATTAGTAGCATAGGTAAACCGCCTTTCTTGTTATAGAAAGAAGAGTAAAATGACAAAATATCCAATGACACTTCTTGGTGCTGAGCAGCTAAAAGAAGAGCTAAAATTTTTAAAAACAGAAAAGCGCCCACGCATTGTTAAAGACATTGCTGATGCACGTGAGCATGGCGACTTAAAAGAAAATGCGGAATACCACGCTGCCAAAGAAGAACAAGGCTTCTGTGAAGGGCGAATTCAAGATATTGAAGGTCGGTTATGTAATGCACAAGTAATCGATGTAACGAAAATACCTAACAATGGTAAAGTTATCTTCGGTACGACCGTTAAATTGTTAAATATTGATACTGAAGTTGAAGTGACTTACAAAATAGTAGGTGATGATGAAGCTGACTTTAAAACTGGTCGCATTTCATTGAACTCGCCTATCGCGCGCGGTTTAATTGGTAAAGAAGTAGATACTGAAATCGAAATAACAACTCCTGGTGGCGTTGTTGAATATGAGATTATTTCAGTAGATCATATTTAAGTTATTACTCCGCAGTAACTATGTATAAGTACAATAAGTGCTCCCATACTTAGTTTAAGTAAGAGCATTTATTGTTAGTTATAATCATGGTCGTAACTATTAAAAGTCAGTAGCTATTAACTAAGACTCTAAGCCATATCAGCAGAGCATTAATAATTACTGACTTTTTTGTGCCTGAAAAACGACATCATGCTTACAACTAATCGCTTTAACATTACGGTAACCGATTCGCTTTAGCTGCTCTGCAGCTAATACTGCACGGCCACCTGAAGCGCAATGCAAGTAAATCTCCATATCAGCTTCAGTGCAGTACTTTGCAATATTCATTTCTAAAACACCGCGAGGAATTTGTATTGACCCTTCAACTGTTGAGACATTGCATTCTGCAGGCTCTCGAACATCAATAAAGGTCGCATTTTTATTTTTAAAGGCTTGTTCAGCACTTATGCACTCAACAGACTCTTTAGCTTGGGCAACTAATTCAGGTACAGATAAAATCATTTCAAAACCTTTTCACCATTTATGTAGTATTAATACCAATATCATTAAATTAGTGCCCACTTTTGCTGGTTAAAATAATCCTAGGCTGCGTTGCTCTCAATCACAATAGCTAGCTATTGCTCAATCGAGCGCCTTGCCTTGGTTCATTTTTTCTACGCAAAACAAGATCACGAACTTAATGAAATTGATATAACATTCTATGCCAAGGCAAAAACATTGTATATTAGTTTTTTCTAATGTAGTGGGTTGTTACTTTTAATAATCGTCCAGATACAAAAAAAGGGCAGTAGCCCTTTTTAAAGTAAAACATAATCAGTGTTAGAAAATGATTAGATTTTCGGCACTCGAATCTTCTTTTCTTCGCCTTGGCGGAAAACAACGAGTGTTTTACCGATAACTTGCACTTTAGTTGAGTTTGTTTCACGACAAATCGCTTCAACAATAAGTGCTTTAGTTTCACGATCATCAGTTGGAATTTTAACTTTGATTAATTCGTGATGATTTAAAGCGAAATCGATTTCTGCAACTACCGCTTCAGTAAGGCCGTTATTACCAAGTAATACAACGGGTTTAAGGCTATGTGCTAGGCCTTTTAAATATTGGATTTGTTTTTTATTTAAGATCATTAACAATTTTCGTTACAAGTTAGCTTGAATTATCACTATTTTACCTCCATCTAGTTTGTAATACTAATATTGTTTACTAAGCGACAGCTTTTAAATGTACTTTTTTAGTGATTTTATATAAGAATTAGTGCCTTTATCTTGGTAGTTAGTAGTAAAATAAGTGTATAACTGGGCTGTATAGCCTTGAACCGCATAATTATATAAGTGGAATAAATGAGTAAAAATAAGGTCAGTGTCAGTAGTGCTCGGTGGTTAAAAGAGCATTTTGATGATGAATACGTTAAAAAAGCGCAAAGGTTAGGGCTTCGCTCACGTGCTGTTTTTAAAATTGAAGAAATAAACAAGAAAGATAAACTTATTAAGCCGGGCATGAAGGTAGTCGACTTAGGTGCGGCGCCAGGTGGTTGGTCAGAGTATGCTACTAAAGCTGTTGGTGATAATGGCCAAGTGGTAGCCTGTGATATTTTATCAATGGATCCTATTGCTGGCGTAGATTTTCTTCAAGGTGATTTTCGTGAGGAAGCAGTATTAGATGCATTATTAGAAAGAATTAACGGCAAAAATATTGATGTTGTCATGTCTGACATGGCAGCTAATTTTACCGGTAATGAAGTTGCAGATGCAGCTCGCAGCATGTATTTAGTGGAGTTAGCATTAGATATGTGTAATCAAGTTTTAAAGAAAGATGGCGCTTTTGTTGTGAAAGTGTTCCAAGGAGAGGGGTTTGAGCAGTTTATGAAAGATGCTCGAGCCGCATTTAAAACCGTTAAGACTCGCAAGCCTGAATCGTCACGTGCTCGTTCACGTGAAGTTTATCTTGTGGCTACCGGCTTTAAATTGTAGTAAATTAGATGGAATTATTTCATCGCACCATTTTGAACATTAGCAAGAGGTCATTAAGTTGAGCGATATGGCAAAAAATCTTATTTTATGGTTAGTTATTGCAGTTGTATTAATGTCTGTTTTCCAAAGTTTTACCCCTGGAAGCGACAATGAACAACAAGTAGATTACACACAATTTATCCAAGACGTACGTCAAGGGCAAATTCGAGAAGTTGACGTTGATAGAAATGGCGTTATTAATGGTATTAAACGTAGTGGTGAAAACTTCGTTACTGTTATCCCTGGTGGCTATGATCGTGATTTAATCAACGATTTAGTTAAGCAAGGCGTTAACGCTTCTGGTGAATTACCTGAAGAACAAAGCTTACTTACGTCAATATTTATCTCGTGGTTTCCGATGATACTACTTATTGGTGTGTGGATATTCTTCATGCGTCAAATGCAAGGTGGTGGCGGTAAAGGTGCGATGAGCTTCGGCAAATCAAAAGCGCGTTTACTAAGCGAAGATCAAATTAAAACTACTTTTGCTGATGTTGCTGGTTGTGACGAAGCAAAAGAAGAAGTTTCAGAATTAGTTGATTACCTAAAAGACCCTTCACGCTTTCAAAAGCTAGGTGGACGCATTCCATCGGGTGTTTTAATGGTTGGCCAACCTGGTACAGGTAAAACCTTATTAGCAAAAGCTATTGCGGGTGAAGCTAAAGTACCGTTCTTTACTATTTCTGGTTCAGACTTTGTTGAAATGTTTGTTGGTGTTGGTGCTTCACGTGTTCGAGACATGTTCGAGCAAGCGAAAAAATCTGCACCATGTATTATCTTTATCGATGAAATCGATGCTGTAGGTCGCCAACGTGGCGCGGGTATGGGTGGCGGTCATGATGAACGTGAACAAACATTAAACCAAATGCTAGTTGAAATGGATGGTTTTGAAGGTAATGAAGGGGTGATCGTTATTGCCGCAACTAACCGTCCAGATGTATTAGACCCTGCGTTATTGCGCCCAGGTCGTTTTGACCGTCAGGTAACGGTTGGTTTACCTGATATTCGTGGTCGTGAACAAATTCTTAAAGTACATATGCGTAAAGTACCGTTAGGTGATGATGTTAAACCATCAGTTATTGCCCGTGGTACTCCCGGCTTTTCTGGTGCTGATTTAGCTAACTTAGTTAACGAAGCTGCACTATTTGCTGCACGTTCAGCACGTCGTGTTGTTGGTATGGCAGAATTTGAAAAAGCTAAAGACAAAATCATGATGGGCTCAGAGCGTCGTTCAATGGTAATGAATGAAGCTGAGAAAGAAATGACAGCCTATCATGAAGCAGGTCACGCGATTGTTGGTCGCTTAGTACCAGATCATGACCCAGTTTATAAAGTCAGTATTATGCCGCGTGGTCGTGCGTTAGGTGTAACCATGTACTTACCTGAACAAGACAGATTCAGTCACAGTAAACAGCATTTAGAAAGTAATATTTCATCATTATATGGTGGCCGTATTGCTGAAGAAATGATTTACGGCTTCGAAAAAGTTTCAACGGGCGCTTCAAATGATATTGAACGTGCTACGCAACTTGCTCGTAAAATGGTAACTCAATGGGGCTTTTCTGAAAAAATGGGTCCTATGTTGTTCGCTGAAGAAGAAGGTGAAGTATTCTTAGGAAGAACATCTTCTAAATCATTAAATATGTCAGACGATACAGCACATGCTATTGATGAAGAGATAAGAGCTTTTGTTAATCGCAACTATGAACGTGCCGCTAAAATATTGAAAGAAAATGAAGATATTTTACATGCAATGAAAGACGCCTTGATGGAATACGAAACAATTGATGCATTGCAAGTTGATGACTTAATGAATCGCACTAAGGTTCGTCCACCAGCTGATTTTGATGCAACTAGCTCTGATGACAGTTCAAATAATACTGACTCAAGCAAGCCATCAGCAAAAGCAGATAGCGAAAAAAAGGAATCTTCTGAGCCATCAAGTTCAACTGATACTTCAGATATTCCAGCTAAATAGTTAATACATAAAAATCTAAAGCCTCAATGGTTTAAATCAATTGATTTAACACTTATTGAGGCTTTATTATTTTAGCGTTTACGCGTTAGTTACTAGCTTGTAAACGCTAAAATAATAAATGCTAGTTTGGCCATATGCTTGGTTGAATATAAGCTAAATGAAGAGAATATTGTGCTTAAGCAACTTAACTGCCCTAATTCAATAGTAGATCTATCATCACCGCAAGTGATGGGAATTCTAAACGTGACTCCTGACTCTTTTTCTGATGGTGGTAAATTCGCTCATTTTGACCATGCACTTGAGCAAGTTGAACGTATGATTGCTGCTGGTGCGACAATTATTGACATTGGCGGTGAATCGACTCGACCTGGTGCCAAAGACGTTAGTGAAAAAGACGAACTTGAGCGTGTAATTCCAGTATTAAAAGCTATTAAACAAAAATTTGATGTTGTGGTTTCTATCGATACCAGCAAAGCATCAGTGATGAAAGCTGCTATTGAAAGTGGCGCTGATATTATTAACGATGTACGTGCGCTGCAAAATGAAGGCTGTTTAGCGGTATTGGCAAATAGTGATGTACCTATTTGTTTAATGCATATGCAAGGTTTGCCTAGAACAATGCAAAATGAACCAACGTACAGGAACGTTGTCGACGATATTATTTTATTCTTTGAGCAACGTATTAACGCTTGTATTGACGCAGGTATTGCGAAAGAACGCTTGATTTTAGATCCCGGCTTTGGCTTTGGTAAAACCTTAGCGCAAAATTTTCACTTACTGGCTCACTTATCAGCGTTTGAAAAATTAGATTGTCCAATACTTGCCGGCATATCTCGAAAGTCTATGATAGGTAATTTATTAAATCGAGATGTTGAACAACGTTTTGCTGGTAGTTTAAGTGCTGCTATCGTTGCGGTTCAACAAGGCGCAAAAATAATTCGAGTTCACGATGTTGAAGAGACTGTGGACGCAATAAAAATATTAAAAGCTGTGGCTGACAATCGATAGTCAGTACGGTATAAATTTACACATTAAAATGCCGAAGGCAAAGCGCTAGGCGCAATGGAGACAATAATGTCAGAAAGAAGATATTTTGGTACTGATGGAATTCGTGGCTTGGTAGGTCAATACCCAATTACACCACAATTTGTGATGAAGTTAGGTTATGCCGCAGGTCGTGTTTTAGCGGCTCAAGGTACCAAAAAAGTACTAATTGGTAAGGATACGCGAATTTCTGGCTATATGCTAGAATCGGCATTAGAAGCAGGATTTTCAGCAGCAGGCATTGATATTGGTTTATTAGGGCCAATGCCAACACCAGGTATTGCTTACCTAACAAAAACATTTCGCGCAGAAGCGGGCATAGTTATCAGCGCTTCTCATAATCCATTTTACGACAATGGCATTAAATTTTTCTCACAAGACGGGCAGAAATTACCTGATGATGTTGAGTTAGCTATTGAAGCAGAATTGGATAAAGAAATGGGCTGCGTTGAATCAGCTGACTTAGGGAAAGCGAATCGAATTGACGATGCTGCTGGTCGTTATATCGAATTTTGTAAAAGTAACTTTCCAAGCCAGTATTCATTAAAGGGCATTAAAATGGTGGTTGATTGTGCACATGGCGCAACTTATCACATTGCACCCAACGTTTTTCGTGAACTAGGCGCTGAAGTTATTGAAATTGGTACTGCGCCAAATGGTACTAATATCAACCATGAATGTGGTGCTACTTCTATGGCTGCTATTAGCGCTGCCGTTGTTGAGCATAATGCTGATTTAGGCATTGCCCTTGATGGTGACGGTGATCGCTTAATGATGGTTGACCACACCGGTTATATTATGGACGGTGATGAATGTGTGTATGTTATTGCTTGTAATGACTTACAAAGTGGCAGCATTCGCGGTGGTGTTGTTGGCACGTTAATGAGCAACATGGGCTTAGAGCTTGCACTTGCAGACATGGGCGTACCATTTGCACGAAGCAAGGTCGGTGATCGCTACGTAATGGAAATGCTTAAGCAGAAGGGGTGGCAGTTAGGGGCAGAAAACTCTGGCCATGTTATTAACCTTAATCATACCTCTACAGGTGATGGCATTATCGCAGCATTAAATGTATTAACAGCTGTTTGCAATACAGGTAAAACCTTACTTGAATTGCGCCAAGGTATGAAGAAATTACCACAAGTTTTAGTGAACGTTCGTTTTACCGGTGATAGCGACCCATTAGTGAACAGCGCTGTTGTTGCTGCTGTGCACCAAGTGAATGATAAACTAAGTGGTCGCGGCCGTGTATTACTAAGAAAATCAGGCACGGAGCCACTTATTCGCGTAATGGTTGAAGGGCCTGAACATGATGAAGTTACCGCACTAGCAAACGAAATTGCTGATGCCGTAAAGCTAGCTTGTTAACGATAATTGTTTACTGATTTGCTTTGTCGGACGAATATTGAGCAATTGAACGAGATATTGCTTGAAAAACTTGTATCTTGCCTACAGGTTAGTTAATATCTCGCCGCTTTGATTTAGGAATGAAATATGAATAGACGCGCAATAGTTGCAGCAAACTGGAAAATGAATGGCAGTTTAGCTTTAGTCAACTCAATGGTTTCAGAGTTAAATAACGTAACGCTAAATGAAAATGTTGAAGTCGTTGTTTGTCCTAGCTTTCCTTACTTAGCAGCATTTAGCTTAGCAAGTGCTAATGCAAACTTAGCTGAAGCATTTAGCTTAGGTGCTCAAAACTTAAATGAGCATGCTAAAGGCGCTTTTACTGGTGAAATTTCAACTTCAATGTTACAAGAAGTTGGCGTGAATTATGTAATATTAGGACATTCAGAACGTCGTAGTATTTACAATGAATCAAGCTCACTAGTGGCACATAAAGTTAAAACTGCTTTAAATGCTGGTCTTAAACCTATTTTATGTATAGGTGAAAGTGAAGACGAGCGTGTGGCAGAAAAAACTGAAACTGTTTTAGCCGCACAATTGCAGCCGGTTATAGACGAAATCGGTATTGAAAGATTTACAGATGTTGTTATTGCGTATGAGCCGGTTTGGGCAATAGGTACTGGAAAAACAGCGTCGCCAGAAATGGCACAAGCAACTCATCAATTTATTCGTGAATTTATTGCGAAAGTTGATGAAAACGTCGCAGTTAAACTGCCATTGTTGTATGGTGGCAGTGTCAATGCGACAAACTGTGAAGAATTATTTGCACAAGCTGATATCGATGGTGGATTAATCGGCGGTGCTAGTTTAAAAGCCGATGAATTTAAAGTAATTTGTTCGGCAGCAAAGGGATAATAAAATGTTGTATCAAGTGTTAATCGTAGTGTATTTGATCGTTGCCTTATGTCTAATTGGCCTAGTGCTAATTCAACAAGGCAAAGGTGCCGATATGGGCGCATCGTTCGGTGCTGGTTCTTCAGCTACCATCTTTGGTTCAAGTGGTTCTGGTAACTTCTTAACTAAAACGACTACTTACCTAGCTATTGCATTTTTTGTAATCAGCTTAATATTAGGTAACTTAACAGCGAATCGTGTTAAGTCAGGTGCTGACTTTGATAACTTATCTGTACCTGCGGGTCAAGTTGCACCAGCAACAGATGCTATCCCTACTGAAAGCCTTGAGCCTAAAGTAGACAATGCTGACGTACCTAGTAGCGACGCTCCAGTAGAAAAAGATAGCGACGTACCAAACTAGTCTAAAAATTAAGTTAGCTTGTTTTCCTCAGAATAAGCAAAACAACTTAATAAAATATATAGTTTAAAAAGTTTAATGCAGATGTGGCGGAATTGGTAGACGCGCCACCTTGAGGGGGTGGTGCCTTAGGGCGTGAGAGTTCGAGTCTCTCCATCTGCACCAAATAGAGGTTCATCAAGAACCCATAAAGACCGGAAAGCCTAATTAAAACAAGGTTTTTCGGTTTTTTTATGGTTAAAGAGAATTAATAAAGATTTGTAAAGCTCAGCATTTAAGCAACATCAATGGTTTTAATGGTGCAATTACTGAGTCATGCTGGTTTCTATATTGCTGAAGCTCAGTAACAGCCATCTTGTTTAGTTTTTAATGCTTCCTTAAATCTTACCGTCTTTACTACCAAAGGCTGCATATATGCTGCCCAGACTCATAGCTATTTCGTCTTGTCAGTTACACATTAATGTTGCGTGCAAACCTTTCTACCAATAAAGGATAGTCGCTTTATCTATGACTTCTTGGGCGGCACTTTTTAAGTGTTTTCACTGGCGGAAAGCGAGTTAGTATTTAAATAGTATAAGGATAAGTATTTGTGTTTTTAGCGACTTAGTGCGGAGTCAAAATTGGCTAACTTCACAACGTCACCAGCCATCAAGCCATTGATATGAATTTTGCCAATTCGAACTCTTACTAATCTTAATGTGGCAAAACCTACAGCAGCGGTCATTTTTCTGATCTGCCTATTTTTTCCTTCACACAGCGTAATAGAAATCCAGCTCGTAGGACCATGCTTTGGATCGCGAATTTTGCGGCCACGTGCAGGCAGTTTAGGTTCATCTTTTAGTCTCAGCGATTTACAAGGCAAGGTTTTATATTTAGCTCCATTGACTGTAATTTCAACACCATTTTGTAGCTGTAATAATGCTTGTTCTGTGATTACACCGTCAACTTGTACGTAGTACTCTTTTTCTATCTCTTTGCTTCTCACTTTGTAACTCGTCATACCGTCGGTTGTGAGTAGTAATAAGCCTTCTGAGTTGTGATCTAATCGTCCAACTGCCATCGTTTTATCGGGGAAGTTGTATAGCTCGCCAAGTAAATGTTTTTTCTTTCGTGATTCAGGTACAAACTGACTTAAAAAGCCATATGGCTTAAATATTTTGAAGTGTTGGTGATTTTGGCTTGGCTTAGTAAGTTCAGCTAAACAGTTTTGGCTCGTTGCTGGCATTGAATGTGTTCTTGGATTTAAAAGCTACGTGGCAGCATAGTATACGGTTAGTTTGCGCTATTTACATGGTACATTTAGCACAAAACAGTATTAATGTTGCTTCATGTTATTACTTAGCTTCAGTATAAGGTTGTTATAGTGAATATGCTTTGCTGATAACTCACTACTTAGTTACTGAAGTTATAGTGCGGACCATTAACGTACGGAGGATAACTAAAATGAGAGTCACTTTATTTTGTTTAAATTAATACTTTACTGCTTAATGTAAACGAGTAACTCTCACTTTTTAAACTTACGGATAAGCTTTAGTCGTTGTTAAAATAAATTACTTTTTAACCCATTGCCCAGAAGCATTTTTGATAAAATGTCCAGACTGGGTTTTTGCTAAAGCTTTTTCACCCGCTAACGCAGTAACTTGTTGCATGGTAATTTTGTTTTTTCGCGCTAAGTTCATGTAAATAGTTTTACGCTTTTTATTAACGCTAGCTACTAAACTTTTAGCTTCTGCGCTTTCAACAACCATACCTAAATAGCCATTTTGCATTTCACCGACTAGACCTTGTTTTTTTGCGTCGCTAAGTGAAATTGCCCAAGCTGAAAATGCCATTGTTGATACTAAAACAGCACAGGTAAGTTTTTTTATAAATTTATTGGTTAAATTACTCATTACATCTCCCTAAAATACGTCGCTTTCGTCACTAAATATATCGTCTAGTTCTTTATCTACTTTGACCTTTATTTCATGATCAATTTTTAGATTTAAATTAATCGTGATTGGCTCTTTTGCGCTAACTTCTATTTTATGCGTGCAGGCACTCATTATAAAAATAGCTAACACCGCGGTTAGTATTTTATTCATACTTACTCCTTATTTTTTTGTAAACCTTTGATAATACTTTCTTCAAAACGTTGTGTTATTGACAAGGATTCAAGTAACCCCAGCAAGTCGTAACTTAAATTTAAATTGAGATTAACATCGTTATCGATATCAGGGTTGCGACCTTTTATTACTGTTTCTAAAAGCATATAACCATCGTCTCCCATAGAAACTGCAGATGAAAGCTGATGGTAGTGCAGGTTTTGCAGTGCATCAAATGCCAGTTGTAGCTGACTATTGCTAGCTTTTAGCTCTGCTACTGCTGGATTATCAATAACCTGTATCAAGCCGTTGCTAATATTATGCAGTTCACCGTCTTCAATAATATATTTTTCACCGTCAAATGTAACGGGAAGTTGTCCTGATATGTCACCCGTGACAACGATACCTTGTTTTTTGTCTAATGCTAGAACTTGTTCTAAGTCTATACTTTTAAGCTGAACGTTTACTGAATGGCCATGTTCAAAAGGCCATTGTAATGTTGGAATGGAAAAACTGCCGCCTAAAACATCAGCCTTAAGTTTATTGGCTGAAAATTTAAAGTTCTTGTTAAAAGTCCAGTTGGTATTAATAGAAAGCTTTGATATTGGCGTAGGGGTTTCAATTAACTCAACGGTTAAGTTTTCTTTCTTGCTAGGCGTTGTTGTTATTTTTCCTGCGAGTATAGTGAAATGTTGTTGCCAGTTAAGCTCTTGCAGCCAAATTCCGTCAATGTCGCCGCTGGCTGATGTTACTGCGACTGAGGCGCTAAGTGGTGTGTTTTTAATATCGTTTAAGTCCGTCACTTGACCAGATACGCTGTAATCTAGCAAGCCATCAATAAGCTCAACTTTAGTCGGAAGTTGAATATTTAACGATAATAAATCAGTTAATTGTAAATCGTTTGCCGCAATTTGTACTTTAGGTGTTAGTGCAGGGCCAGAAACAATAATACTGCCAAGATTGACACTATCAGCACTGGTGGTGGCATTAATTTGAATGTCATCGAGGTTACCTTTAATTTCACTCATAAGTTCAAATGAATTTATTTGTAATGTTTTTGGCACATTGATTTGTGACGCTTGGCTTTGAGTTTTTAAGCTCACACTCAAAAGCTTGTTGTCTAGAAGCTGTAAATTACCCTCAAATGTTGATGATAAGGTTTTAAGGCCAAGTAACATCTTGGCATTTTTAGCTTTAGCATTTTGCTTTGTTAGCATAATGTTTTTCGCAGTAACGATGGAATTTTTCGTTAAGCTAAGCATTGTTTTTTGGTTAACTTTGTCTAGCGAGCCTTCTAAATGCAGTGAAACAGGTAAGGTGGTGTATGAAGCTATATCAGCTAGTTTAATTTCGCTATCAATGATAAAACGTTCAATCGCCAAATTAGATATAGGTTGTGCTGATATTTCATTTTTATCGCTCGCCAAAGAAAAATCAACATTTGTAAGTTCAATTAGGTGCTCTCGTTCATCACCGTAAGCTGTAACTTCAATACCGCTAAGTTTAAGGTTTTTATCGTTTAAGCTAAGAGTTGCATTGTCTGCTAGCGAAATTGTTAAGTTAGCGAGTGGATTATCTTTTAGTATTGAAATTAATGTCGAAGATACTTTCTTTTCTTCTAATATTGGCATCAGGTGAGGCTGACTATAATTCAATGAAACTGTATTTTTATTGCTAAATTTTAGTGAAATACTATTGTCGGTGTCGGTGTCGGTGTCGGTGTCGGTGTCAGTACTACTTAAGGTTTTGTTTGTCGCAAGTGCTAATTGACTATGAAAGTTGAGTGCACCGGTTAATTGAAATGGACCACTTTTACTCACACCATTTTGAGCGCTAATATCAAGCTCTGTTACTTGATTATGTACGCTAAGTATATCGTTTTTATACGTGATTACACTGTTGATATCACCCGATATTTTGCTGTGACTCAAGATGTTTTGTAGTTCCGCTTTTATCGGTAGTTGATGCGCATTGATGAAGTTTTTCAGTAATGTTAACTTGCTGTTCAGGCCAATAGTGAAACCTTCTTCTTGCTTATTAATACCCTTGTCTTTATCTAATGTAACTTTAATAAACTCAACGTCACTGGCATTTTTTAATGAAAAGTAAATGGAATTGTTTACTGCCGATAAGCTTGCAATATAACTTGTTGTATGAGGGCGTTGAGTCGAAATATTTGAATGCTCTAAATGAGTAACAGAGTCAAAAGGTAAATAAGTCAGCTTACTAACATTGATATTTTTCGGTAAATTTAATTGCTCAATTTGCTTAACGTAAGGCTGCAATAATGATGATATTTGACTGTCGCTGTCAGCTTCATTGTTTTCAGTGTCATTACCTTGATCAGAAAACAAATGATCAGAAAACAAACGCTCAGTGCCGATTACGTTGGCCTGTTTTGCATCTACATTGATAACTTTAAATTCCGGTGAATATTGCCACTGCACCTTGGTATCAAATATTTCAATATCTGCTTTAGAGCTTTTTAAACATAGTTTATCCACCACAATATTCATATTGCTCGTCAGGCTAAAATCTAAACAGGTGAGTTTTATGTTAACTAAACTCAGTTGTTCTTTTGCTAAGTTATTTATTACAGCAATACGAGCTATATAAGTGGTGGTTAGCAGAATGAGTAATGCTACAACAGCAATTGAAAAAAATTTGAAAATTCGCACTTATGCTTCCTTGCCTGATATATGTAGATCTCAGGCTGATTAAATAAAATAAGCCTAGTTATACCCAAGCCACTTGAAACTGCATTTTCAAGCGGCTTGGGTATATAATTTAATTGGAGATCCCTTCAATATCTCCACGCATGACAGGGTAGCCTAAATTCATCCAGCCGAATACACCTTCCCATAAAACTGCGGTACGAGTATAACCACGCTTTCGCAGTTTTTTTATTGTGTAATCAGCGGCAGCTCTAGGGCAAGAGCAATAGGCAATGATTTGTACGTCTTTGGGAATTCCTGCCACGGTTTCGTCAAGGTCAGCATAATATGGAAACGGAATTGAACCTTCAATATGAGCGGTTTGCCAAACAGAAGGTACGCGAGTATCGAGTAACACCATTCTTTTCTTGTCTTTCAATGCTTGATGCAAATGCTCTGATGAGACATACATGCCGTCTTGTAGCGTAAAGTTTGGATCTTGTCCGTTTTTATTAATAACGTATTGATCTGGTGTCGGTAGTGCTTTTAGTATGGTTCTTTCTTCTTTCCAGCCTAGTGCTTTGCTGCGAAGAAATGCGGTAATATCGTTAATACTATCGCTCGGCAGTAGGTCTTTAAAGGCTTTCATCGGCGTATCTTGTCGGCCATTTTCTATAGCATGACGAATAAATTCATCAGTATTATGTGCCAAGGCTGATTGATTTGCTAAAGCAGGAGCGGAAATACCTTGGCCTTTGTCTCCGTGGCATGAACTACAGTGTTGCTGATAAACTTCTTCTCCATGTTTCACGTCACCTTGTACTGGTTTGGTTGAAAACTTCAACCGTTCAACACCTGACATTTCAAATAACCAATAAGTTAGATCCCAAGTTTCATCTAAGGTCATTGGTCCGCCTACTTCATCTAAGTAGCCACCCATTGCTGTGCCTTTTCTGCCGTATGACATCGGGCGTAATATTTGATGGGCAACACCGGACTCCATTAAGCTTTTGCTTCGTAATGATGGCGCATGGTCATTAGCATGGCCCTCTCGGTCTTCAGCATGACAAAGTACGCAATATTTTTTGTAGTTAGCTGCGGCAGCTTTTGTTTGTTGCTCGGTTAATTTTCTTGGCGGTGGTATGGTGCCACGCTCGTGATTTTGAGCAAAAGAAAGGTTAGGCAGCAGTAAAACAATGATGCAACTTATCGAAGATGAATTTTTGAAAATGGTTAAGAGTTTATTTTTCATTGTACTTCCGTCGCAATGTGGTGCTTATTACTACACCTTATTGGGCTTAGCTAAATGCGTCAATCTTTAATAGGTATTTGAAAACTCTAGTAACAATTAACTCGTGACGGAAATGAATTAAGGAAAATTTTAATGCTGTTACGGCATTAATATTGAGAATGCTAGTTGTATCGGAATCTAGAGAAACGGTATGATAGCGGCAATTAAATAATCTCACAAAATAAGAGGGAAGCATGTCTACTGCTCCACTAGATCGTATTACTATTGAACCTAATGTACCAGCAACGTCATGTGTTATTTGGCTGCATGGCTTAGGTGACTCAGGAGATGGCTTTGCACCAATTGTACCTGAATTAAAACTTCCTAATAATCATGCTGTACGCTTTATTTTTCCGCACGCTCCACAACAAGCAGTGACCATTAATCAAGGTTATATCATGCGTTCATGGTATGACATTAAGAGCATGGATTTACACAACAGAGCTGATATGGCTGGTGTGTTAGAGTCTGAAATTAAAGTAAAGGCCTTGATTCAAGAGCAAATTGACAGTGGTATTCCTGCTAGCAATATTGTTTTGGCAGGGTTTAGTCAAGGCGGCGTAGTGGGTATGTTTACTGGTTTACGTTACCCTGAAAAACTTGCAGGCATTATGGCGTTGTCATGTTATTTACCTAATGCTGATGCTTTACCTGAGCAATTAAGTGCAGCGAATAGTAACACTGCTATTTTGCAACAACATGGTGATAACGACAATGTTGTATTGCTGAGCGCAGGTCAAATGGCGAATAATTTATTAAAAGCTAAAAACTATCCGGTTAAGTGGCAAACTTACCCAATGGAACATAGTGTTCACCCAACACAAGTTCGTGATATTGCCACCTGGTTAGTAACGCAGTTAAAGCTTGCGTAACCACATGTTATAAATTAACAATTAATGGCCATTGCAGAAAGGTTGATTTATTAGTTGTCAGCCTTTCACTTTGACAACTAAATAATTGCACAAGCATGTACTAACTTTTCTGCTAATTTTTCCGCTAATTTTTTAAAGATAATAATGAATAGTATTGATTTATTTGTAAAAAACTGGGGCAGTAAAAATGCCATGGTACCTATCAATAGCGATGATATTGCTGAGCTTGAAGCTAAGTTTGATGCAGTATTACCAGACGTCTATAAATACTTATTAACCACTTATGGTTTAGTGCATTCGCCTAATGTATTAACCAGAATTTGTGACTTAGGTGTTGATGTTTCTGAGGTACAAGACTTTTTAAGTTTGGATGATGTATTTTCACTATCAAAGCTTTATGAAATGACCGGAATGGAGAAAGGCCATATTTTGTTTGCTTCTGATTGTAAGGGCAATATGTTTTGTTTCAAACAAAATGACTGTACAGCTAAGCACGAAGATTCTCCGGTATGGTTTTTTAATCAAGGCTTGTGCACTGTGCAAAAAGTCTCTGAGTCTTTTTCACAATGGCTTGATGAATTTAATAATCTTTAAGTCGTTAGCTTCATTTTTCCTTCTTTCAAATAAGCTTATGTCGATACAAGTGTAAACCGATTCAATTATCGAAGTGGTTTACACACACTGCAAAAGCTAAGAAACCATTAAGCGCTAATTTCAGCAGTGCAGAAAATACTATCTAATAAACTCAATAACCATTGATGCAATGGATTATTGTTTGAGCGTGGGTGCCAAGCTACAATCACATCGAACGTTGGTGGGTTTTGTTCAAGCTCAATCGGTACTAACTTTGGGTCTGGTAATAGTCGTGATGGCAAAAATGCAATGGTGTTGGTTGCTTCAATAATGGTTGATGCCGCAGAGAAACTCGGCACTGACATTAATATATTTCTTTTTACGCCTTTTTTAGCAAACCAAGAGTCGTGCGAGCCTTTTAAATTGGGTCTTGAAGGGGAAATAATAATCTGTGGTAGCTGTGCTATTTCTAGTAAGCTGTACTTCTTATCACGATAAATTGAATGCTGTCCTGTTACACAAACATGATGATCTTCAAACAAACGTTTGTTCGGATAGTTTTCAGGAATAAATTCAGGGAAGGTAAATACCAAATCAAGCTCGCCCGTTACCATTAGCTGGTTTAAATTATCTGATTCAAAATCCCTGATGATAACCTTTAAGTTTGGTGCTAAAGCATTCACTTGTGTTAATAACATTGGCAAAATAGTGACCAGCGCATAGTCTGATGAACTTATCTGTATTATTCCTGAAAGCTCTGCGGGGTTAAACCTTTCACCTGTTATTAAATTATCGATATCTGCCAGTATTTGATTTACTTGATGTTCCATGTTTTCTGCAACTTGCGTAGGAATAACGCCATTACTGGTGCGTATAAACATTTCATCGTCAAAGCTATAGCGTAATTTTTTCAGTTGTTCACTAATCGCTTGCTGAGTTACCCCCATAATATTAGCGACTTTCGACAAATTTCTTTCTTGCAATAATAACTGTAAAACCCGCAGTTGCTTAATGTCCAGTCGATTGATACCACTCATTTTTGTATCTCTTACAAATTCATATTGTTTTTAATTGTATTGGAAGGAGCTTAGCATACATGCCATCAAGTTTATGAGTCATTACCAAGCTTAATTGGGAGTTAATATGTTATTGGGTGCGACAGAGCAAAATCAGGCAGAAATTACCGCTGAAATTAACTATATCAAACCAAAAATTCAAGCGACCTTTGATTTATCCACCATTAAAAAGAGCGCAGATAAACTAACCGAACAAATAGATAAACGAGTGGTGAGTATTGCCAATGCTCGCTCATTAATAAAAGCACCAACGCTAAATGAAGATGGCTTTGGCTTGGTTGCTAACGAATATCAAGTGACAAACTATTTTGATGACGCGGCTGTTAGCACCGAGCTTTATCCGCAGCTCATCAAACACCTTATCAATTTAACTACTGCCAAGCATAGTTTGGTATTTGACCATACTATTCGCTCAATTGAAGACTCGCTTGACCGTGTGGAAAAACGATCACCAATTCATACCGTGCATAACGACTACGTTGCGAGTTCTGCAAAAACACGCTTGGATATTGAACTGGAAAAGCAAGGCTTAAAGGCCTGTGATTATAGTCACTTTCAAATAGTTAATACTTGGATACCGTTAGTTGATGTGGTGTTAGACAGCCCATTGGCTTTCATCGATGCTCGCACAGTTTCTTCAGCGCAATCGCATCTGCTGCAGGTTGCATATTCTGATCGGATTGGTGAAATAGAAGGCTTTAGTTATAACCCAGAAAATAGCTGGTTTTACTTTCCCAAAATGACCTCAAAAGAGCAGCTGAATTTTAAAGTATTCGATAGTGACGAAAGCAATAGCGTGCATAGAGTTCCGCATAGTGCTTTCTCACTACCTTCAGCAAATAAAATCTTAGAGAGGCGAGTTAGCATTGAGCTGAGAACTATTTTGTTATTCAGCGAGTAAGCCAAACTAACAAATCCAAAAAGCTAAAAAAGTAATTTGCCACATGAGTGGTGCTAACAATGTTGTATAGCGGTATCAGCATTGGAACTAATTTATTAATCACCGCGTTGACGATATTAACTTTATTTTGGAGCAGTAACGCATGACATTTTCACCATTATTTAAAACAACAGAGCTTGGCCCTTACACCCTTAAAAACCGTATTGTATTGCCACCTTTAACCCGTTCTAGAAGTTCACAACCGGGTAATATTCCAAATGAACTGATGGCTAATTATTATTCTCAACGTACTGGTGCGGGTTTTATGGTAACAGAAGGCACGCAAATTGAACCAAGAGGACAAGGTTATGCTTGGACGCCTGGTATTCACAGTGCTGAGCAAGTACAAGGTTGGAAGCAGGTAACAAAAGCGGTGCATGATCAGGGCAGTGTTATTTTCTGCCAGTTATGGCATGTTGGCCGAGTTTCTCATACGTCATTACAACCAAACCAAGCAGCACCAGTTGGTCCTTCGGCAATTAAAGCTGACGCGGTTAAAGTGTTTATTGAAACGGCACCTGAGCAAGGTGCATTGGCTGACCCAAGTGAACCACGTGCATTATCAACACTCGAGGTTGAAGCGCTAGTGCAAATGTACAAGCAAGCGGCAATAAATGCTAAAGAAGCAGGTTTTGACGGTGTTGAGTTACATTGCGCCAATGGTTACTTAGTGAATCAGTTTATCTCTGAGCATACGAATGATAGAACCGATAAATATGGTGGCAATTTAGAGAATCGTTTACGATTTTTAAAAGAAATTACCCAAGCGGTTACAGAGGTGATGGGCGCTGACAAAGTAGGCGTACGATTCGCACCATTATTCGAAAGTACTGATGAAGTGCGGGTTTATTTGGGTTTAGTCGAAAGCGATCCACATGCAACTTATATAGCAGCGATTAAAACACTCAATGACATTGGCATTGCTTATTTATCACTTGCTGAAGCTGATTGGGATAATGCTCCTGACTTGCCAGAAGGCTTTTACAAAGCAGTAAGAAATACTTTTGATGGTGCCGTGATGTACGCGGGTAAGTACACTCCCGAAAAAGCTTTGAAAATTTTAACTGAAGGCAATGGTGACATTTTTGGTTTCGGTCGCCCGTTTATTGCCAACCCTGATTTACCAGAGCGCATTAAGAACCAATGGTCGCTAAATGATGTTGACCCAACAAGCATGTATGGTGGTACAGATAAAGGTTATACCGATTATCCTGTTTATGGTTAACAATTAGCTTTTAAAAGTTGAACTTAAAAAGCTCTTAACTAGTGTGGTGTGATGAAAAACAAAAGCGTGGCTGATATATTTATCAGTCGCGTTTTTTTATTTATTAAATTTTAACCATGCGACAGTTATTGTCGTATGGTGGCTGACTTGCGTTATTTTTTTCAATTATACGCCCTATATTTATTGTTATTAGTAGCTGTTTTGTACGGGAGTATAATAATGAGTTTGGTACGGATAGGCTGGCCCAAAGCGCAGTTTAATTTATTACTTTCATTTTAAAATGGTATGAATTACATTTTAATTTAACGGTAAAAATTATAGCTAAGCCAGAAGTAAAATTCTCGTTAACTATCAATAACAACAGGGATTGTTAAATGCAGTTAAAGGACTTTCAGAGTACTAACGTTTTAGGTTTATCGGTACGCACATGTAATCAAGACGAAATGTTCCCTTCAAAAGCCAAAATAGGTGATTTATGGGCGCAATTTTATAGTCAACATGGCTGTAACCTCACCGAAAACTCTAATGTTTATGGGATATATACCGACTATGAATCTGACTTTAGTGGCCCTTATAGTGTCTATGCTGCCGCTGATACATTTGGTGCAAATGATGAATTAATTGCATTAACCTTAAGTGCGGGCAAATATTTAGTTTTTTCAGCGCAAGGGGAGATCCCTGGCTCAGTAATAGAGCTTTGGGGCCATATTTGGGAGCACTTTAGTAATGGTGACGCAGAGTATGAACGTGCATACACTACTGACTTTGAACACTTTAAAAGTGCGACATCAGTCGATATTTACATTGCAGTAAAAGATAACTAAAGGTGACAACATGATTAATAAATTAAAAACCACATGTGCTATTGCTGTTTTAGTATTAAGCAGTTTTTCAGCAAGTGCAGAAACCGCACAACATGGAAGTTTTAATACTGATGGCTCTGCACAGGTTTGGAATAGTGAAAAGAGTGTTTGGATAACACCAGAGCAATTTTGGCAGAACTTTACTGCCAATAGAGGTGGTTTGACTTGGCAAAAAAGTCGCGACTACCCAGTTTATAGTAAAGTAAATGAGCACGACACGTTTCTTGTTGAACTTGAATCAGGTGTTTGTTTAATGGAGTTTTTTCATGGCCGCTGGCGCCGTGCAAATGACGTTCAACGTTGGGATGATAAATTTAATAGCCATAGCGGCTGTGAAAAAGTATTTGAATAATAACGTTACAATGTAGATAAGGGCGTCAAATGTCTGGCCAGTATCCAAATAAAATAAAACAACTGCCGGTGTTTGATGGCAGGTTCGATGCTTATAAATTAGCGGCAAAAGATAGTGATGTTTTATTTGCTTCTTATCCTGCGGGCACTGAAATATCAGCGCATACTCATGATACGGATAATCATGGCGTAATCACCCGTGGTGAGTTAATTTTAACCATGAATGGTGAAACCCAACGCATTCAAACCGGACAGTGGTACCATGTTCCAGCTAATACACTACACAGTGCTAAATTTGAACAAGAAACCGATGAAATAGAATTTTGGTTTTACGAAAATAATGACGCATAAATGTTTAGCAGGTATGTCTACCGTTGCTGAGCAATATGAATATTAAGACAAGCGGTGTTAAAAACTAAAGAACGCGTTGCTTTATTAGATGATGAAGTGAATAAATAGGCAACATGCGTCTATTAATATAGCGCTTTGTCATTGTTGTTAACCTTTTACGCCGTTATTAAAAATTTATAATTTGACTAGATAATGCTTTAAACAAGGATTAAGTATGAACTCAACGGTTTTCTGTCGCTATTGTGGCGATCATATCAGTGACAGTGCAAATGAATGCGAACATTGTGGCTCAGAGCAACATTTGCCTAGTGCATTTGGCGGTGTAGCCAGTAAGAACGCGCAAGGTGTTTTTGCTTTTATTTATTGTTTGCTACTTGGGGTATTTGGCGTACATTGTTTTGTTTACGGACGTAAACGCAGTGGTTTTTTTATGTTGTTTACCTTAGGCGGTTTGGGAATTTGGTGGCTAGCTGATTTGATAACGATATTAGCAGGGCGCTTTGAAGATTCGAATGGCAATATCTTAAGCCCGATTTTTTAAATTGATATTGAGCTTAATCTTTACTTCGATTGTCGTAATGAAGAATTTAATCTAATAGAATGTTATTGAAACAAAAAGAAATATTTATATTAAAGGAAGAGTAATGAAAAAATTATCATTGGTGGTTATGTCTATAGTGTTGTTAAGTGCTTGTGCGCCTGAAATAGGCAGTGAAGAATGGTGTACACAGTTAAAAGAAAAACCAAAAGGTGACTGGACAGCAACAGAAGCTAAAGACTTTACTAAACACTGTATTTTTTAAGCTATTAATTATCTTTAAAAAGCTCTTTAAATATTAGTATTCGCAAAGCATTATAAAGTTAATTCAAGACTTAAGAACTTGAATACTTTGCTATATATATCTAGGTTTTATGCTGATTTTTCTTCGACAGAGTTATCATAATCAAACTTATATTAGTGGGATACTGATAGTGGAATAGCTTCAAAGAGCGCGGTGGCACTCTGCTGTTTAAGCAGACAGCGTCAATTATTATGGTTCAGCTCTAGCACCTTAGATATAGGAATTTTAAAAGAATCTTATATTAGCTAATATTGAATTATTTATTATTTTCAAGTCCATCTAAAAAGTTATTGTAAAGTTGATTGAAAATTACTTGGTTTTTGTCTTTGACCAACTCTAAGTGAGCAATTTTATATTCTTCTGATTTGTAAATGTTGGTTAAAACTCTATCTATTTTACTAAGTAGCTTTTTTGATGATTCTGATTTGCTACACGCAATTCGTCCAAAAATAAGTGGTTCCATATTGGGCAGTGAAGCGCTATATAGTTGATCATTGGACGACATTTGCTTTCTTTTATAATTCATTACTTCTGGATATTCAAACATCATATCAAACCGCCCCTTTAGCAACATGTAAATCATTAAATTTTGTCCATCACTTCCTACTTTAAAAAACTTATTGGCGTTGGGAAGGCTGTCTAATTGCTCGGTAAGCTTGCTACCATATGCTCGGCCTTTCTCTATTCCAATTGTTAACTTATTGTCGATGTCGAAAACTTTTTGCAAAGGTAAATCTTTAATTTCTTGTATTTTAGATAGGGGTAAGTGCGGGTTATAATATAAACGTAGCCCTAAAAATAGTGTTTGTGGTTTTGAAAATAAAAATGATTTTTCACGTTCTGAGGTTTTAATAATATTTCTTAAACAACTATTGCTCGATTTTTCAATATTATTAAGTGCTGTTTCGTAATTTGATTTTTTGAATGATAAATTATATTCGGGTAATTGCTTAAAAATCATCTGAAAGATAATATCTTCGGTGCTTTTTTCTATTTTGGTCGCAAAGTTAGTAGCACTACGTAGACTATAAAAAGTAAAGGGAGTTTTTTCTATATTTTTAGTATGTTGTGCGATACTTTGGGGCGATGAAAATAGAACAACAATTAAAATTAATCGATACATTTTATTTACTCCCGCTAAAAATTTTAACTTGGTTCCTGCCATTTTGTTTTGCTTGATAAAGCGCAATATCAGCGTACTTCACCCATTGTTCAGAGTCAATTTTAGCTTTCTTCGCATTTACGTTAATGTTGGTAGAATAATATCGTAGGGTAAAGTTTAGTAAGTAGGAGAGTATCCTTGTTTGATATTTTTGTCTCTGATTAGTAACGGTTCTTGGTATTGTTGTTGGCATAATATCTGTGCCTTAATATAATGCGCTCAAATTAGTTTTTTCTTTGGAATTTAACCTTTATGTATCCATTAAGTTATACCGAACCTGTATTTAGACCGCCAAGCGAGTGGAAAAGTCTTATTTTACAAGTTACTAATGGTTGTTCATGGAATAAATGTACTTTCTGCGATATGTACACAAGTGAGAGTAAAAAATTCAAACCTAAAAAGCCTGAGTTAATAGAGCAAGAACTTGTGACTATTGTTGAATCTAATCTACCTGTTGGTCGCGTTTTTCTCGCTGATGGCGATGCCATGATGCTGCCATTTAATCGCTTGAAAGAAATACTTTTACTGATAAAACAGTACCTTCCACAGGTGACTCGGGTTTCAAGTTATTGCTTACCGCGTAATTTAACCAATAAAACGGTAGAACAATTAACAGAGCTTCGTGCGCTTGGTTTATCACTGCTTTATGTTGGTTGTGAAAGTGGTGACGATGAAGTGTTGGCGTTAATTGAAAAAGGCGAAACTTATCAAAGTTCATTAGTAGCGCTGACTAAAATCAAGCAAGCAGGTATTAAATCGTCTGTAATGATACTTAACGGCCTTGGCGGCCCCGAGCTTTCAAAACAACATGCTATAAACTCAGCTAGGTTGATGAATGCCGCACAGCCTGAATTTCTTTCTACGTTAGTGGTTTCCTTTCCTTTAGGTGAAGAGCGCTTTGCTAAGAATTTTCATGGTCGTTATCGGCAATTAAATCAACAAGAACTGTTCCAAGAAATGTCGACTTTATTGCAAAATTTGGAGCTAGATAAAACTATATTTCGCTCTGATCATGCTTCAAATTACTTAGTGCTAAAAGGCATACTAGGTAAAGATAAACAACAGTTGCTTGATAAGGTTAATATGGCCATTACTCAACCGCAGCAAATACTGCTTAGGCAAGAATGGCAGCGTGGCTTGTAGACTTTTTAGTTAACGATTATCGTGCTTAATAATTTTGGTAATGTCTTTTTCAGATAGCAATAAAAACACCACTGCTGAAAGTATCGCTGACGCGAAAATCATACACATAACAATGATTTGGTATCGAGCAGCGATTAGCGGCGAAATACCAGATAAAATTTGTCCTGTCATCATGCCCGGTAATGACACTAAACCAACCGCGAACAAAGAGTTAATGACAGGAATCGTGGCTGCATTTAGAGCTTTGTTACGGGCTTCTCGGTAGGTTGTTGTATTAGATGAATCAGACAATAACTGAGGTGATAACTCAGAAAAAATTCGTTCCGCTGATAGGCTAACGCTGTTCATTGCATTGGCAAAAATCATCCCTGCTAACGGAATAATGACTTGTGGTTGATACCATGGCGTGATGCTCAATGCGCCTTGGCTTATAACAAGCAAAGTAAAGCCACCACCTATAAATATTGCGATAAAACCATGCTTTATTAAAACCATTCGGTGCTTTTCTAATGTTCTTAGGGCTATCCAACTTGAAATACTGACCATAGAGAATAAAATAGCGCCGATAAGCCAAGGGCTATCAGAGTAAAAAATATAACTCAGTACGTAACCTATCAACAAAAGCTGAATTAACATTCGAGCCAACGCGTAGCTTGCTTGCCTTACATTCAACGACCATAAATATAGAAAAACTACCGCGATTGCGACTGGAATAAAGGCAAAACTTAAATCAATTATGCTAATAGTTTGTAATGTTTGATTCATTATCTGGTGGCTAGGGTGTAATAATAAGTAAATTATTTATCATTTTTGATACTCTGTATACACAAAATTAGGGTTTTAAGTTTTATTAAATTTGAATAAATAACGAAGAGTACAAAAGGTAATCTATATGCTTATTGAAAGAAAAAAACACCAAGGAATACTAAGTGAATAATGTAATGAAAAACGCAATACTTTTACTGTTAATGATAACGGGATTTTTTGCCTCGTTTTCGTTAATGGCGCATGGTGTTGATGATGCCACTAAACAGTTTTTAGAAGCTAACCAAGGCGCAGCAATATTTCCGTTTATTTATATCGGCGCAAAACATATGGTGACAGGTTACGATCACCTGTTATTTTTAGTCGGCGTGATCTTCTTTTTGTTTCGCAGTAAAGATGTTGTTATCTACGTCAGCTTATTTACGCTGGGACATAGTTTAACCTTACTTTACGGCGTATTTAGCGATATTCAAATCAATGCCTATTTAATTGACGCCATTATCGGTTTGTCAGTGGTATATAAAGGTTTTGATAATTTAGGTGGCTTTAAACGCCTATTGGGTTATCAGCCTAATACTAAATTAGCGGTGATGATATTTGGTTTATTTCATGGCTTTGGTTTAGCAACAAAAATTCAAGAGTTTAAGCTACCTGAAGACGGCCTAGTGACCAATATATTGTCATTTAACGTCGGTGTAGAAATAGGGCAATTTTTAGCACTTGGTATGGTGTTAATCATACTGAGCTTTTGGCGTAGACATCGCAGTTACTTAAGTTTTGCAACATTAACTAACACTGCCCTGATGAGTGCTGGTTTTATGTTAATCGGCTTACAACTTACTGGGTATTTTATTCGTTAAGCGCTATCAGAATTGGCTCAGCTAATTGAACCGAACAAAATACATAAACTCATTAGAATTAGTTCTTAAATAAGAGCTAAAAAACCAAATAAGACTTAAATAGGATTTTTCATGAACGATTATAATGTTCCCGTACATTCAACCCGTACACTGATTAAAGCTGGCATTATTGCTGTCATTATCGCATCACTGGTATTGATAACTTGCATTTTACCGGCTGAATATAATATTGACCCAACAGGTGTTGGTAAAGCGCTTGGCTTAACCGCTATTGCCGAAGCGTCAGAAAAACCACCCACCTTAAATATCGACCGCGGAGTACAAGAAAAAGCGCTTCGCACTGATAATGTTGAAATTATAATTCCAGCAGGTAAAGGCTTGGAATATAAACTATACATGGACAAATACGCTCATGTGGAATACGAGTGGACCACCGATGGTGCTGAGCTTTACTTTGATTTTCATGGCGAGCCAGAAGGTGATACTACTGGCTATTTTGAAAGTTATGCCATTACAACATCAAACAATATGAAAGGCTCGCTTACTACGCCATTTAAAGGTGTGCATGGCTGGTATTGGAAAAATAAAAGCGACAAGCCCGTTGTTGTGTCGTTAACCATGAAAGGCTTTTATACTATTAAAGGCTAGGTTTTTCATCTGAAATATAAGCCGCTAACCTTGTTCGAATGGTTTAGCGGCTTTTTTATTATTAAGTGCTTATTCGCTTTTTTTAGGCTCTATAAACGTGGGAGCGTTTATCAGCGTTTCTTGACAGTCGTTTGCTTCTTGGCAATCAATGCGTTCATTGATACTTGGCTCGTGAATGGGAACTTCTTCGGCATACACACCTTTTGTTCGCCACTTGCCTGTTTGCCAACGTTTCAAGGCAATAAAACCACGCATACATTCATCTATACTGGTTGCCACCCAAATACCGACTAAACCGTAGGCAAAATGAAGCCCAAAAAGCCAAGCCAAAGGCAGAGCGATAAACCACATAATAATAAAGCCGGCAGTTGAAACATATTTGGCATCGCCAGAAGCTCGAAGTGAGGCACCAACAATGAGATTAAAACTACGGCCAAACTCACCAACGATAGCAACTAATAGTATAAGCTTACCCATTGCCCAAATATCAGTATTGCTAGTAAACATTGCAAACCAATGATCAGAAAATATTAATAACACAAATACAAAGAACATAGCGCCGACAATGCCGAGCTTTATACCCGACATCAGCTGGTTATGGGCATCTTCAAAACGTTTGGCACCAATATAATGTGCCACTTTTATTTGTACGCCAGAACTAATGGCAAAGCCGTATAAAATAGCGGTAAAGAGTAAGTTAAAGCTATAAATGCGTGTTGCTAGTGCTAATTTCCCCAAGGTTACGACCATTACTGTCATTAAGATTTGGGTAAATTGCCAAGACATAGGCTCTAAAACTGATGGCGTGGCAATTTTGAGAATGGGAGCTGCGTCTTTCTTGAAAAACGTCCAACTACTCGGTAACGAAATTTTAATTTTTAAATGCTTAGCAATAATCGTTAAGGTGAAGCATAAACTAATGACCCAGGCTGTAACCGAAGCGTACGCAACACCTTGTACGCCAAGAGCAGGGAAACCAAATTTACCATCAATGAGTAAGTAGTTAAAAAGTATGTTCACTACCGTCATCACGGCGGTTGACCACATGTTCCAGTGGGTTTTTCCTTGCGATGTCAGAACTGCTGCAGCAGCAAAGCGAATGGCTAGCACCCAAGTGCCCATGCCAATGGTGTGTAAATAAATGCTTGCCATACCTGCCATGTCATCTTTAAGACCCATCCATTGAGCAAAGTCTGTGGCAAATAGCGTCATGAGTATGGTTAACAAAATACCGACGAACAGCAGTATTACAAAAAGTACGCCATAGGTTGTTGCCAGTTTGCTATGATCGCCTGCGCCTATACGTTGGGCCGCGACACTACTACCACCTTGATGCAAAGTAGAGTAGAGCGCAAAGGCGATACCTAAAATTGGCATAATGGCACCGATAGATGCAGCGGCAGAGTCTGATATGCGACTTAAAAACCAAGCATCAGTCACATTGATCATAAAAATAAAAAATAGATCAATAAAAATAGGCCAAGTTAAACTAAATAAACTTCGCTCAGCGACTGACTGACTAGATTTAGGCACAATATTTCCTCGAAAATTAACGACATGAAAGTATAACAGTTGATAGCCGTGTTGTTATTACATACAAATGTTTCAATATGTAAGGGCCGTGTTCAGTGGTATCTGTTGATGAAATGAGGATAATATCACCTGTTTGCTGCTTTAATCAGCAAACAGTAAGAAAAATGAAATAAAATGGCAATTATTGCAAATTAGCACTTTACAAACAGCCGCACAGTATTTAATATTCGCCTCGTTCTGAAGCAGCAATGCTTTTTAACTTCAGGTGAGATGGCTGAGTGGTCGAAAGCACCGGTCTTGAAAACCGGCAAGGGTTTGTAGCCCTTCTAGAGTTCAAATCTCTATCTCACCGCCACATTAAGAAAAGCCCGTTAATCGAAAGATTGACGGGTTTTTTGCTTTCTGGAGCATGATAAGAATAGGGTTTGTAGCGCAGCACCTATTTGTAGAGTTCAAATTTCTATCTCATCGCCACATTAAGAAAAACCCGTTATATCGAAAGATTGACGGGCTTTTTGCTTTCTGGAGCATGATAAAAATAGGGTTTGTAGCGCAGCACCTATTTGTAGAGTTCAAATTTCTATCTCATCACCACATTATGAAAAGCCCGTTAACGAAAGTTAACGGGCTTTTTGCTTTTTGAAATATAGAAAATGAATGAAGTTTTTAGTACTGATTTCACCGGTATTACTCTAGTTGCTTTTTTAATTCTTTTTTCATTTCTACGAAATTAAGCAGAACATTATAGTGAATGAATTTAATAACTTTATATTTAATCAACGGATACTGTATAAATGCACAGCTTGTGTTGTTTTCCGTATTTTGTGTGGAAAGGTGGACTTAATCTGTCTTTCTACCTTAGTAATGCTTACATAAAAATAGTAAGTTATTGAGTATTAAAGATAAGCTATGTATATTGTAGTGAATAAAAATACATTAGTTAGAATTGTTCTCACGTAGAAAGTGGGATCTAATCTGTCTAATAAGCTGTTATGTGTCAATACCAAAGGAATGACGAATGTCGGAACAAAAAATTGATGATATTATTGAATCTTATGATAATGAGAAAAACTCTGAACTTTTGAGGGAACTTGAAAAATTAAAGCCGAAGCCTTTTGCATCAATTACCTCTACAGTGAGTCTTGTTTTTGTCCTATTAATATTTCAATACTTTGCTGGTTTTGACATGTTTAAAGGTGATAACTATATACTTGTTATGCTCATAATTGTTATTTCAGGCGCAGGTGTTGCTGAACGTGTACAAATAAACAAAAGAATAGACTTACTTGTAAAGTTCATAAAAAACAACACGCTTCAACAACGTAACACATAACAAGGGTTTTCAAGTCGGACAAATTACAGTTGGCTTTTTGTTCGTTCCTCACTTATTTTA
>OJGT01000024.1_pt1 | contig 122457 bp, 101 predicted proteins | sample 1595031 | NCBI WGS metagenome assembly OJGT01 (sample SAMN05416857, study PRJEB24817) | seawater metagenome | isolation source: Sea water | place: Canada:Atlantic | collected 2013-11 | reverse complement strand
TACGTTATCGATATTATTACTTGCAATATTGAGGCGGACCATACATTCGCCCCCATTGCGAGTTAGAAACTTACAAATCAGTGGCCATAATGACTCAACCACAACAGTTTCGGATTACAGACTTAAACTAGCATCATTCAAGATTATCACGCTAGGTTTCGGGAAGAAAATGATGAATTGCTTCATTGGCATTGTCTTGAATTCTGTGGTCAGCAATATCTTCAAAGATGGTACTTTGGTCGACAATATCACCAGTCATTTTGGGATATTCACTCGCATAGAACCGCCCATTATCTAACGAACTATCATTTAGCCCTCTCACATAGCGTTTTGCACCCGTTTCGAGGGCATGATATTTACCAAACATTTTCATTAACGGCAAAGCTAAATATTTCATGATGATTTTAAAGAATAAAGGCGCATCACTCATTGCACTTCCTGTTGAAGCACCGGGGCTCATAGTAATGAATTTTAATTCAGGGTATTGACGTGCTGCTGAGGCCATCCAGAGCGCACCGATGTACTTAACATAACCATAGGTGCTCATAGGTTCAAACTTGTCTCCGAAGAAAGAACCATCGATTATTTTAATAAACTCATTAACCGAAGAGTCTTTGAGTTGAGGCCTATTCATTTTCATTAAAGGAACCCCTCTGGCAGCTTCTGAGCCAGCATAAAGAACGAATTTAGTTAGTTTGTCGACTTTGGCAAGCTCTTTGAGTAATAAAGTGTGACCCAATACGTTTGTTGCAAACATAAAGGTTACTCCATCCTTAGTAAGTTTCCCTGGTATTTTCCCTCCCATACCTCCTGCATTTAAAATCAAAGCTTCCACCGGCTCAGGAAGATTTGTAACAGCTTCTCTCACAGAGTCTAAATTTGAAACATCAATGAGTAGAATTTCAAACACGAATTTCCCCGTTAGTTTTTCAAGTTCTTCTTTAGCAGACTTTGCCTTAATTCGATTCCGACACCCCAGATAGATTTTTTTTGTGCCCGATTCAGCCAATTGTCGTGCAGCTTCCTTGCCTAGTCCTGAATTAGCTCCAGTTATTAGTACACTATTAATTGTATTTTTCATAAACATCACACCTTTCTTGTGGACAGACTCGTCTGTCTGTTTTTTAAGTAAAAAATTATTTTAGTAACAGCATTACGGTTTCTTTAGCGCTTTGAAATGGCCAGGCCTCCTTATAAATAGGACTGAAAGTCATTGCCCCTTCAAGTAATAGAAAGATACAGAAAACTATGGTGGCAGGTCTTTAATCTTGAATCTTGAATTTCCATAAATTGTAAGTTTATTTTCCTAAAGCGCTTTGTGCCCCTTTTATATAATTAGGGACCTGTCTCGCTAACGCCCCCTGAGCGAGTTATAAATGGCTAATATCTCTAAATCAACGACGCCTTAATAATGTGGTTATATTCCTTAGTTAAAGCGCCCTATAGAATTAAGCTAGATCATGGTGAAGCAAGAGTAAAATCGTATCTCTACAGATGATTAGGCATCTTTTAAGCTTTTACCTGCGAACAGTAACACTGGGATAGTGACAGTTTCACCAATTAAACCAGCAACAAAAAATGCGAAGATTCTACCAAAAACAACAAGTGCCATACTTAATGCCACTGCATCGAACCAAGTTCTATTTAATGTCTTATATACCATGCCTTTAGAGTCGCAAACACCTTACTCTAAAGACATTAATATAGGAGCTAGAATCGATAAAAATATTTCTTTTATGCTCTACAGCAAATACCCACCTCCAGCTTGAACACATTGACCTGTGATCCAACCAGCGCGACTTTCGGCAAGTAAAATCACTGCGTTTGCGATATCTTTAGGTTCACCAAGGCGTCCCATTGGAGTTTGCGCAATGATCATTCCTAGCATTTGTTCATTTGCTTTCACCTCTTCTGTTATATCAGTGTCTGTAAGACCTGGTGCAACAGCATTTACTCGTATGCCCATTGGTCCGAGTTCTGCTGCGAGTAATCGAGTGGCATGCTCCACTGCTGCTTTTGAAGAAGCATAAGCTGCAACACCTGGCATCATACCGCTTGCCGCTACAGAGGAAATATTGATCACTGCACCTTTACTTTCAGCAAGGTGAGTTGTTGCTTCACGAATAAGTGCTAACGGCGCAAATACGTTAGTACGGTAAATACTCTCAATAATTTCATCACTCGTTTGTGAAAGTGGCCCCATACTGCCCGTTCCAGCATTGTTGACTAGCACATCTAATTGTCCAAATTTGCGAATCACTTCCTCAATAATTCGGCTAGGCTCCCCACTTTTACTAACATCACCGGCAATAGCGTAAGACTGCGCTCCTAATTCTTTTGTTGTTTGTTCAAGTACTGTCTGCCTGCGACCAGTAATGACTACCGTTGCACCTTTTGCAATAAAAGCAGATGCAGTAGCTTTACCTATTCCTGTCCCGCCGCCTGTAATTAATACGACTTTCTTTTCAAAATTTTCCATTTTATTCTCCTGATTTTAAGTAGTTGGTTGTTCTCTATGACAGAGTGCAATAGAGAGCATGTTCGTGGTGTAACATGTTATTGTGTTAAAGCGTTCTCATGAGCCTGTTTTCTATGCGTTTTAACGCGAGGTTTGGTGACATATGAAATCAGCTCAGCAGTACTCGTATCTAGTTTGGTTTTGTCCCGGCTCATCGCGCTATGAAGCACAAACGGTGGCAAGTAGTTCATACCTACCATATTTGCAGTCTGCTCAAAGGGTGTTAGAAATTCATTCATGCTAAAGCGATTAAATGCTCCTGCCTGAAAGCTCTCAGCCGGACCTCCTGTGGTGATAGCAAGAATTAAGTCTTTACCCTGCAACTTGTCACCACCTTGACCGTAGGAAAAACCAAACAGTAATACCTGATCGATCCAAGCTTTTAAGACAGGCGGCGATGAATACCAATAGAACGGGAACTGCATCACTATGCGGTCTGCCTGTTCAAGAAGCGCCTGCTCAATAGAAGGGTTAAAACGCATTTCAGCCCCAGCGATTGAAGTTAAGTCACGGGTAATAACCCCTTCAACACCTGACAATGCTTCAAACCATTTTCGGTTAGCGGTTGAAGAAGAAAGATCTGGATGAGCAGTAAGCACAAGTGTTTTCATAAAGCGGGTCTCAGTTGGTAATCAATAAGTCGTTTTGTTGTTGCTAACTTTAATTAATATCACTAGAATTAACAATACACCCATTATCAACCTCACTAGTGAATGAAATCTAACAATGCGACTACCCTTAGCAACACTTGAAATATTCAACGCCATTGCCACCCACAAAAGCTTGCGTGGTGCAGCGCAAGACCTTGGTGTTAAACCATCAACAGTAAGCCATCAGTTAAAAAAACTTGAAGAGCAACTTGGCACTGCGCTGTTTATCCGAACCACCCGTTCAATCAGCCTGACCGAAGCCGGACGCGCATTGGTTAGGCGAACAGGCCCTGCTTTTGAACAATTAGACGAAGGTTTATACAGTGCAAAAACTGCGGGGCATGCTGAGAGAGGTTCACTAAAACTTGCAATCCCCGAGTTTGCATACTTTCTTTTGGTTAGAAACAAACTTGCTAGTTTTCAGAAAAAATACCCAGAGATAGAGGTAGAGCTGTCAATAACTGATGCGTTGACCGATATTCTCGATGAGGGGTTTCATGCAGGATTTCGAATAGGCGGTTTGATTTCAGAAGATATGGTTGCAATCAACCTGAGTGACCCCTTGAAAACAACCGTTGTTGCAAGCCCGGATTACATTGAAAAACATGGCATACCAGATGAGCCAAGTGATCTATTAAACCATAACTGTTTAGGCTATCGCTTTCCAAGTTCAGGACAGTTAGCCCCTTGGATATTTGGTGATGGCGATGAAGCTTTCCCGGTGGAAGCACGTGGTAATTTGATTGCTAATTCATCCACAGCCACAATCGATCTAGCACTTCAGGGGCTTGGACTAACCTTTACATTTCGGGATTACTGCACTGATGCCTTAGCAAGTGGTGCGTTAATAGAAGTTTTATCCGAACACCTAACCACATTACCAAGCATGAATATCTATTTTCCTAAGGAGTACAAATCGATGCTACCACTTAGATTGCTTATCGAGCACTTAAAAAATAGCAGTTCTGAGCACGAATGCGCTTAGGGTTAAATGTAGTGATGCTGCGATTCAGGTCACTAATTTAGATTAAGGTTGGTGATTTTTTTTAAGGAGCTTTGCACTGCATAACGGGGTAGTGCAATGAGCTATATTAAAGACAGCAATAAACTCATAATTAACGCTCTGTTGCCTAATATGAAGGGCAGCTTAGAGCAGACCTTAGCTAGAGCGACTCTGAGACTATATAGCGGTGATCTTTATACCAATCAAATTTTCTTCTTAAATATTTAGTACTGATCATAATAAATAATTTTTTCATATGAAACAGGCCCTTTCGCAAGCCCCAGTCGCATAGCCGGGGTTTTACCGTCTCTGTCACCCACATGGATATAATTGTAAAACAACCTAAAAAGCTCAGCCATTTTGATGTAATTCTCTGGATTGTACGGGCTGTAGCCATACCACGTTCGACTAGCGTTGGAGCCACTATTAAATGGTCGCTCAAATAAGTACATTCTTCGCCTCGCTTGCATAAAGAAGCGATCTATACCGTGCAGAGAAGCATTTTTATATAACCTTGCCTGATGAATCTCTGATAGCCCACTAATATCGGTGATAGCAGCAACAAGTTTCTCAGGTTCAGGCTTTGTAGCAAACGGGTAACGTAACCATCGTTCAGGGCTATTTGGGAAGCTAACTAAATTTCCCATCTCTTCCATGATTAGTCTTAATACAGCTTGCTCCTTGGCCTCAGCAGACATTTTCCTATAGCTTGCGCCAGTCATTGCTCGAATCCTTAAATGGCATTCGTGTATCAAGGCCTCTTTTTGATTAATTGTTAAGCCTTTACTAGCACGTACGTAAAATGCATCAGCAGTATTGCCTAAGACACGCTCGCCAAACGAACTCATAAAAGCATTCTTAATCCCAGCTTCCTGATCAAGATAGAAACGGACTTTACCTACGTTGGAAAGCATATCATTAAGTAAATGAAAGTGCCCTGACATAGTATATTCACTATGAACTAGCATACCGTCATTTGGGGGCTTAACGGTATTATCTACTGTTTCTGCTGCTTCAGGGTTATACCGCCCTTGCTCTGCATTATATTTCTCGGCAACGTCACCAATGAGACTTCCTTGAGGCTGAGTTTTGTTATTTAAGCTAGCTTGCTGTGCTTTCTCGAAATCGCGCTCAAGCCATAATCTAGCATGCTTACGTTGAGGAACTTTTTTATCGTAGTCGTTAAGTAACAATGTCTCCTGCTCAACTGTCGCAGGATTCATAGTGGGGTCAAAATTAAAATGCCAACCGAATACATAGCCTGACCGGTTATCGGCAGTCCCAATTGCCAATAACTCTGTATTTCGCTTATCATCTCTACTAAGCCAGTTACTGTTATGCACTTGTCGGTCAGTACTTAAATATAAGCGGTCAGTTTCAAAGTTCTTAAAAAGCTTACGTTCGCGATTGTGTACAAAACCCAGAGCCTGTTCATACAACCAATCAACTTTGTCATAGTAGGTTTGTGGCCTTATACCTAACATTTCACAGCATCTATTCACTGGCGCTTTATTAACGAGGTTGATATATAGTTGCTTGTTGATTTCCGGCCTTAACTGCTTTCTTCTCTTATTACCTGTAGAGAAGGTTTTCTTACACAGCTTGCACTGATAACGTTGATTGTTGTTAGTAGTACCAACTCGATAGTAGGCAGTGAGTAACGTGCTTACTGAGATATGGTGATTACCACAATCAATATTGGGGCAAGTAAGCTCTACACCAGTTAAGTAAGCACCTAGACGAGACTTTTCTTCGAAAATTCCCTGATTACTCTTAATTGGAGTGAACTCATTACAAGCTTTGCATTTTATTACTGGTAACTGCTTGCCATAGGCTGCGATGGTGTAATTGGGATCTTGTGTTACTTTTGATTGACCATTACTGTCATTTTTATTATTGTATTTGTATAAAAGTGGTTCGACATTAAAGTTCGCGCACAGTGGATTTTTGCAACTATTTACCTGAATTCCCTCTGCTCTTTCGGGCACTCTTGGTTCGTTTTCTTGGAAAGATTTTTTACTCAAAAAAAGACGCCCTATAACAACATATCTCTATGTATTATAGGACGTATTTTATTAAACCCAATGCTTTTTCAACAAATTAGCTGAATGCCTTGCCTTGAAGGTGCTTTTTTAGTTTGAGAGTAGTGATATAAAGTTTCGAGTTTTAAACGCAACTTGTTAGTTCTGCTGTAAACCGAGGGAGAAATGCAGTTTCTGCTGGTTATCAATAATAATCGCTTCATAGTCAGGCAGGTTGTCAATAAATGCCATACCTTGCTCTAACCCTAGAACAAAAAGCGTTGTCGATAACGCATCAACGTAAGTTGGGTCTTGCCCAATAACTGAAACACTGACCACCTGTTGAGCTGACTTACCTGTTTTAGGGTTGATAATATGATGATAGCGTACCTCATCTTCAATAAAGTAACGCTCATAATCGCCAGAAGTAGAAATAGCTTCATTGCTCAAAGGTAAATGTACCGCGGTTTTATCACTCGCTCTGGGATGTTTAATTCCCACCAACCACGGACGACCTTTACGATCGCCTAGCAGCCCGGTATCACCGCCCGCACTAACCAAACCGTGTTCTATGCCCGCCGATGCTAATATGACTAAGCAGTTTTTTACCGCATAACCTTTAGCAATACCGCCCAAATCGATTTTAATTTTAGGATGTTTAAAGCTAATTGTTTGTTGTTCTTTGTTTAGTACTAAGCCTGTGTGATCAATAGCCGCGAGCGCTTGCTGAATTTGTTGGTTATTCGGCTTTTGTTTTACTCGATAGTCGTACTGATAGCCAATCGATGCATAAGTAATGTCGAAGGCCCCATCACTCTGTTGAGATATTTGCTCGGCTTTGGCGAGTAAATTAAAAAGCTCTAATGATATTTTTACAGGCTCATTTGGTGCTAAACGATTTACTGTCGATAACTCGCTTTCAGGCTTGTAAGGGCTCATTTCTTGGTCAATACGGCGCATCTCGTTTTCGACCGCAGTAATAATATTGTTTGCCCGCGTTTGTTCTGCACCTTGGTCGCCTATTTTAGCAACTTTGGTTGGCAGCCAAAATTCAACGTGTGCTTGGGTGCCCATCACTTTAAAACTATGTTTATGCCACTGTGCATTGGCAGTATTACTACTGAGTAGCAAACTAAGTGTTGCGATGAAAGTCCAAAATAAAGTACTCATATTCTCTACTCACTCGTTAAAATTAGCATATTACAGCCTGTTTTTTGGTATTACTTTGCCGTAAGAATAAAGCAAAAACACCACCAATAAAGGCGGTAAATGCCGCAAAATCAAATGTTGTCATGGCGCCAATACCATCTCGCCACAATATGCCTGCCATATAAGCGCCAACAGCGCCACCTATACCATATACTCCGCCGATATAAATTGCTTGTCCGCGGCTTTGCTGGTTGGCATTAAAGTGTTGCTGAATAAAGGCAATACAAGCGCTATGGTACAAACCAAAACTTAAAGCATGAATGAGTTGTGACAAGGCTAAGGCAATATCGCTGTCAGCATAATGTCCGACAATATACCAGCGTAACGCAGTTAATAAAATGCTACTGCTGATCAGGGTTTTTAATGAGAAACTTTTAAAAAATAAACCCGCAAAAATAAAAATACCAATTTCGGCTACCACACCAATAGCAATAAAGATCCCGATGAGAAAACCAGAATAAGCCAAGTTTTTTAGGTATAGAGCAAAAAACACATAATACGGACCAAAGCTCATTTGCAGCATTAAGCCAGCAAAGAAAAAAAGTAAAAAATTACTATTGAATACTTTATCTTTAATCGACGAGTTATCGGCTTTTGCGAGACTTTTAATACGAGGTTGTTGACTCACTAAGGTCGAAAAAAAGAGCCCGGCTAGAATAGCAATACCAATATAACTAAAAGCTTCTGCTGAGTAACGTTCAATTAACTCGCCACCAAGCATAGCAACAATGATAAAACCGATACTGCCCCACAATCGAATACGGGCATATATCTTGGCGCTTTTGCGAATAGAGTTTAATGTCATCACCTCAAGCTGCGGTAATATGGCGGTCCAAAACAAACTAAACATCGCCAAACTAAACATCAACGGCCAATAACTTACTGTCCAAATAATTAAGCTAAAGCTTAACAAAGACAATAAAGCGCCAATTTTTACTATGGTTAATTGTTTACCTGATTTATCTGCCAGCTGCGCCCAAAGTGTTGGTGCGACGATTTTAGTGGCAGTGATCACCGCTAAAATTTCGCCAATTTCCAGCGAAGTGAAACCTCTTGCATCGAGGAATACCGATAAAAAAGGCACCACTAAACCTAAAATACCGAAGTACCAAAAATAGTTCGCCGACAGACGAACAAATTGTTTTGAAGCCACTAGTTAGAAATCCGTTGGTCGTTACTGCTATTTCTAAGCCATCTTTTCATTGCTTAGAAATAGCAGCATAAATTGAGTTAGCGCTCAATATCTGGCGTTTCACAAACAACATCAGCATTTTGTGCTCGATGCCTTAAGTAATGATCCATCAAAGTCAGTGCTAACATTGCTTCTGCAATAGGTACCGCGCGAATACCAACACAAGGATCATGACGTCCTTTAGTAACAATATCAGCAGACTGCCCTTCAAGGTCAACAGTTTTACCGCTAACACCAATACTTGATGTTGGTTTAAGAGCAATAGAGGCGACAATAGGTTGACCAGAAGAAATACCACCTAAAACACCGCCAGCATGATTTGAAGCAAAACCTTCAGGGGTTAATTCATCACGATGCTCTGAGCCTTTTTGATTAACAACAGCAAAGCCATCACCCACTTCCACGGCTTTAACGGCATTTATGCCCATTAATGCATGAGCAATATCAGCATCTAAGCGATCAAAGATAGGCTCACCTAAGCCAACAGGTACATGATTAGCCACCACCATTAGCTTCGCGCCAATCGAATCTTTTTCTCGCATAATGCCACGAAGTAGTTCATCTAACTGCTCAAGTTTATTAGCATCAGGAAAGAAGAATGGGTTTTCTTCAACAATATTCCAATCAATATTCTCTGCACAAACATCACCAATTTGTGTGACACAAGCTTGAATAGTAATACCGAACTTTTGTTGTAAATATTTTTTAGCGACAGCACCGGCGGCAACACGCATCGCCGTTTCACGTGCCGAAGAGCGACCACCGCCACGGTAGTCACGAATGCCGTACTTTTGCCAATAGGTATAATCAGCATGACCAGGGCGAAAGGTATTAGCAATATTACCGTAATCTTGTGAACGTTGATCGGTATTTTCAATCAATAAGCCAATCGGCGTACCTGTGGTTTTACCTTCGAAAACACCTGACATGATTTTCACTTCATCAGCTTCTCGACGGGCAGTGGTAAAACGAGAAGTTCCTGGACGGCGTCTGTCAAGATCATATTGCAAATCAGCTTCACTGAGCTCAATACCAGGAGGGCAACCATCAATAATGGCACCTAAACCTAGCCCATGACTTTCACCAAATGAAGTAACTGTGAATAACTTACCAAAAGTATTGCCTGACATAATGATGTTGATCCGTAATATTGTTTCGCTAAACCGTCAATGTAAACACTGACGTACTTTTATCTATTGCTGGAGAATTCCTGCTGATGTTGCTGCAGTTGTGCTTTGGTTATTCGAAATACACCATGGCCACCGCGCTCAAATGTTAACCACTGAAATGGTACATTAGGAAATGCAGCAGTTAAATGCACTTGTGAGTTACCAACTTCACAAATGAGAACACCATTATCATTTAAATGGTTTGCCGCCTCACTAAGAATTTGACGAGTAATATCTAAGCCATCAAAACCACTACCTAAACCCATTTTAGGCTCATGCTGAAATTCTTGTGGCAATGCGTCAACATCTTCTTGATCAACATAAGGAGGATTAGTCACTATTAAATCATAGCTTTGCCCTTCAACCCCAGAAAAAACATCAGAATAAATTGGAATAACTTGTTCTACTAGGCCATGACCTTCAATATTCATTTGCGCAACATTTAGAGCATCAACAGACAAATCAGCAGCATCAACATCTGCTTCAGGGAAATTAATCGCACAAGCAATTGCAATACAACCACTACCGGTACATAAATCTAAAATTTGCTGCGGTGCAGAATCAACTAAGCCTTCAAATTTATTACCTATCAGTTCACCAATTGGTGAGCGAGGCACTAAAACGCGTTCATCGACATAGAATGGTAAACCACAAAACATCGCTTGGTTAGTTAAGTAGGCAGCAGGCAAGCCTTCAGTAATTCGACGTTCAAATAAAGCTAATATTGCCTGTTTTTCTTGTGCAACCAATCGGCACTGCATTAATTCATCAACCATATCGCTAGGTAATGACAATTGATGCATAATCAAGGTTATTGCTTCATCCCAAGCGTTGATAGTGCCATGACCAAAATATAGCTCAGCTTGATTAAATTGACTGGCACCAAAACGCACATAATCACCAATGGTGTGCAATTGTTCGCTCACATCTGCAAAATTTAATGTTTCCACATATTCCTCTAATATCTCAGCGCCGTAATTATTTTAAGGGCTATATTAACCTTTCGCTTGTTATTGTTCGTCGATGTTTTTAGACTTCACCAATGAAATTTAAAGACGCACTTAACGCGGAAGAAAAAAAGTTGTTTAAAAATGCCATAGGTAAGGTAAAACCTATGGTGCAGGACAGAGTACACCCCGAAAAAAGAACCATCAAGCAGAAAACAACGTTAGCAAGACAAAAAGATAAAAAAGTTGTCGCTGAGTTTCATTTTTCAGATGAGTTTGAACCTGATTTAAATAGCCAAGGCCCAGTGAAATATGTTCGTGAAGGTGTTGATAGCTATGAAGCTAAAAATCTTCGTCGAGGACAATATGTACCAGATCTTATTCTTGATTTGCATGGCCTTGACCAACATCAATCAAAACGCGAAATAGCCGCTTTATTTGCTGCTTGTGAAAAAGAACATGCGCAATGTGTTTGTATTGTTCATGGCCTAGGCGCACGGATATTAAAAAATAAAGTTCCTCACTGGTTAGTACAACACCCTGACGTAATGGCTTTTCATCAAGCGCCATTAGAATGGGGTGGCAATGGCGCGCTACTTGTTCTGGTTGAATTGAAAGATAAATTCGTTCGCGACTAAACAGTAACGCGCTAATGAAATCACATTATTATTTACAATATGACTTCATTAGGTGAAACCAAGGTAATAAATTCACCTAACATTCTTGTTGTATCATATTCAATTTGTGCCACTGATGCAGTTTGAAATATTGGCATAGTGTTGTCGCTGGTTAATTCTGCCACTAAATAGCTAACTAAAGGCATGTGCGACACCAATAAAATCTTTTTATATTGCTCAAGGCTAAACACAGCATCTAAGTAATCATGCACTTCTTTTGCATTGTCTTCTGGAGTAATGAAACTTAGTGTTTTTCTTGCACCTACTGATTTTAGTTGCTCAATAACTGTATCTGCAGTTTGTTGTGCTCGTAAATAAGGGCTAACAAAAACACAATCAAACGTGTGCTGATTTTCAGCCAACCATTGCGCAGATATTCTAGCTTCATTGATCCCATTTTCTGTTAATGGTCTTAATGCATCTGAGGGCGCAATATTTTCAGCTTGGCCATGACGCATAACAAAAATTTGCATAACTACCTTAATTTAAACGAACTTTATTATTTGCGGCTATAGTAAAGGAATTCTTTAACTTTTTATAACATCCGTTAAGAATAAAATGGACTCACCTTATTCCTTAGGGTAATTTAGAAAGATAACAAAAATAGGACTCTAGCCACAGTAAAATTGCGCTACAGGTCAAATTTTGCGGGAGCAATTGTGAAAAAAAGCCCTAATGACGCAAAGCAATATCAAGCGATAACGCTAACCAATGGTTTACGCGCATTATTGGTTCACAACCCAGAATCAAATAAGTCTGCCGCAGCCTTAGCGGTTAATGTTGGTCATTTTGATGACCCAAATCATCGTCAAGGGCTTGCTCACTTCCTCGAACACATGCTATTTCTTGGTACAGAAAAATACCCTGACGGTAGCGAATACCAGAAATTCATCAATGAACATGGCGGCAGTAATAACGCATGGACTGCCACCGAGCATACCTGTTTTTTCTTTGACATTGGCCAGCAACACTTTGCAGCCGCAATTGAACGTTTTGGTGAGTTTTTTACTGCTCCCTTACTTTCAGAGGAGTTTGTTAATAAAGAACGTAAAAATATTGACGCCGAATTTAAGCTAAAACTTAAAGACGATATTCGACGACTTTATGACGTTCATAAAGAAACCATTAACCAAAACCACCCTTTTGCTAAATTTTCCGTAGGAAGTAGTGAGACATTAGCCGATAAAGCCGGTTATAACTTACGTGACGAAGTGTGTGACTTTTTTCAAAATAATTATCAAGCTCATTTTATGACCTTGGTTTTGGAAGGACCACAGGCTATTGCGGAGTTGGAAAGTTTAGCAAAAAAACATTTTTCCAAGATTAAATCAAATAGCGTTACTAAAGCTAAAATTGAGCAACCGCTTTACCATACCGAACATCAAAAACAATGGATTAAAGTTCGCCCGGTTAAAAATGATCAACAGTTAATCATTAGCTTTGCTATGCCAAGTATTGACAAATTCTACCGCCACAAACCAGAGGCTATTCTTGCTTATTTAATTGGTCATGAAGGTCCTGGCAGTATTTTATCATTACTTAAAAGCAAACAATGGGCATTGGCGCTAACCGCTGGCTCTGGAATAAACGGCTCTAACTTTAAAGATTTCAATATTAACATCTCACTATCTGAGTTAGGCGAGCAAAACACTAAATCTATTATCAACATTGTATTTTCTTATATTAAGTTATTGAAAAACGCACCGTTGAATGAACAATATTACCGAGAAAAAAAAGCATTAGCAGAGTTATCATTTTCATATCAAGAAAAGCTTTCGCCACTTGATTCAGCAAGCCAGCTTGTTATCAACATGCAGCATTATCCTGAGCAAGATTATATTTTCGGTGATTATGTTATGGAAGGTATGGATGAATCAGCATTTAACATATTACTCAGCTATATGGTTGCAACAAACCTTCGAATAATCACCGTCAGCCAACAATTTGAAGAGGATAAAGAAAATAAAATCAGTAAATGGTATCAAGTCCCATACTCTGTTAGTGATATCCCTTCTGCTCAAATTGAAGAATGGCAGAACACACCTCATATTGAGCAGCTATTTTTACCAAACGAAAACGCCTATATTGTTGCACAACCACAACTTATCGCTTATCAAGATAAAGATAACAACCCGTTAACTCCACCGATAAGTATTTGCCAACAAGATGGCTTATGCGTTTGGTTTAAACATGACACCAGTTTTAATACCCCCAAAGGTTACATATATATATCAATCGACTCACCAAAGGTAATAGAAAGCGCCAGTAATATTGCTATGACACGTTTGTTTATTGATCTTTATAGTGATGCAGTAGTTGAAGAACATTACGATGCCGAGTTAGCGGGTATTCACTATCACCTGTATTCTCATCAAGGTGGTATGACATTGCAGCTTTCCGGTATTAGTACTAAACAAGGGCAATTATTACCATTATTACTTTCCAGTCTCCTTAACTGTGCGTTTTGTCAGGAAAAATTTGAGTTGTTCAAACAGCAACTTATAAGCCACTGGAGAAATGCCGAAAGCAGTAAATCGATTTCACAGCTGTTCGCAACGCTTAGTGCAAGCATGCAACCGAAAAGCCCTAGCAGCCAAACATTAATTGCTTCACTAGAAAAAATCAGCTTTGATGGCTTTAAAGACTTTATTTCACAAATATTCGACCAAGTGGCAATAGACGCCTTAATTCATGGTAATTGGCCAAAGAGTGCTGCAGAACAAATGATTAAAAGCATACAGCGAGAGTTTGGGCCACATTTATCGCAAGAAAGTATAGTGAAAATTCCTTGTGTTGATATTCAGGAAAAGCAACAAATAACCATACCCATGTTATTGCCTGAACATGACCACGCTGCAGTACTTTATTATCCTATGCCCGATAAAGACTTACGTTCAGTGGCATTAACCATGTTAACCAACCAGTTATTTTCTCCTATTTTTTTCCAGGAAATGCGCACTGAAAAACAATATGGTTATTTAGTTGGTGTTGGCTTCATTCCTATAAATCGCTACCCAGGTATTGCCTTTTATATCCAGTCACCTCATACCGACTCTTCAACACTAACATCTGCAATGAATGACTTTATTGGCAGAGCTGCGGATTATGTCAAGGCTTTACCAGAAGAGCACTGGCAACATCTGCAGTTTGGCCTTGCAAGCCAATTACAAGAAAAAGACACAAATTTAAGAATAAAAAGCCAACGATACTGGGCTGCTATTTGTAATAAAGAAGCTTCCTTCACACAAAAACATCAACTTATTGAAACCATAAAATCATTATCAATTGCCGATATAATTAACTTTATTCAGCAACACTTTCATGGTGCAATTACTGACGACCGCTTGTCATTATTAAGCTATGAAAACAATGACCAATTTGAAAGTATGGTGAAAAAACTTCCCACTACCGACAATAGCGAATTATTGCTAAAAAAATGTCAAAGAAAATACTAACCCTGCCGATATAGTTATATGTGTTAAAAATCATTCACTTTATATTGTTATAACTTAAATAACAGCAATGATTGACTTAATCACCCGCATCACATTTAATGGGGTGTGACGTCCAAAAAATAATAATATCAGGCATATCCATTAAGTTACTTCATCTAGGATATGGGCTTCACTACCATAAGGTTGTATTAGTGCATTTATTTTTTTTCAAACAAAGACTACTTTCCAAGTTTTCTATCTTCTGTACTTTTTTTGCATGTTCTATAGCTTTATCGCTTGCTATTCAAACTTACGCATTCGCCAATAACGTCAACCAAACGCCATTAAAATTTGAGCGCATTTCAATCGCTGAAGGTTTATCACAAAGCTATGTTTACGATATTATTCAAGATGATAATGGCTTCATATGGATTGCGACACAAGATGGTTTAAATCGTTATGATGGCAAAAACTTTGTTTATTACCGCCATGATAGTACCAACAAGAATTCAATCGCTGACAATTTCATCCGTAAACTTTTTATCGATAATAAAAATGTTCTCTGGGTTGGCACTAATGAAGGCTTAAGCCGTTACAACGAATCATTAGATAATTTCGATAACTTTTACCACCAAGCCAATGACAGTAATTCGCTCAAAGACAATGAAATTTGGGACATATATCAAAATAAACAAAGTACATTATTCGTATCAACGAAAGAAGGCATGCAAAAGTTTGATACTGAAAATGGTAACTTTACCCGTATTCGATTTCGTGGTTTTGAAAATGTACTAAAAGAAATTAAAACCATCTTTCAAGACGAAAAAGGCAATTACTGGTTAGGTACTTATGATCAAGGAATATTTTTAACCAATAGCACAATGTCTTCCGTTGTATCCTTAAACGATAACAACAAGTGGAACCTGCAGCTCAACGCAAGTGCCCTTTACGATTTAAAGTTTATTGATAATCAATATTGGCTCGGAACTAATAATGGCCTTTTTATTATTTCGCAAGATTACGAAGTTGTTAAGCACTACAGTGAGAGCAGTCAGGAAATCAACTTAAAACTACTATCAAATAAAGTTCGATCTATTGAACAACTTAACGACTCGGCTATTTGGTTAGGTACAACTAATGGCCTAAATAGTATTAATATACTGACAGGTGAAGTCAATTCTTATCAAAGTACAGCACATAAAAACTCACTCCCCTTCAATCTAATTTTAAAAGTGTTTAAAGATAAAACTGACAAGCTATGGTTAGGTACGAATGGCGGCGGTATAAGCACGTATAACCAAATGCAATTGAAAGTTAACCATGGCTTATTTAATTATGATAATCCTAGCCAAGCTGTATACGCTTTTGCAGAAACTTCTGACGGAGTAACATGGTTTACAACGGATGATGGTAAACTAAATAAAATTGATAACAATGGGCAAATTAGCCAAGAAAAAATTAAAAACGACATACCTATTTCACATCTACTTGTGGATGAAACAGATAACTTTTGGTTAAAAACAGAACAAACAACACCATCATCTCCCGGTAAATTATATTATTACCAAACCGATGTAGGGAAGCTTGTTGAACATTCTGGTTGGGCAAACAAATCAACTCATAATGACTTTAGCAACTTAGTATTAGCTGATGGAAAAATGTGGTTTATTGATGAAGACAAGGTTTTTACTTCTTTCGATTTGAATTCAAGTACAGTAAATGAGCATACACAAGATTTATTAAACACCTTTACCGCTATTGAATACGATAATAGTGATAAGATTTGGCTGTCTACTCCTGACAATCAAATTTTATATTACACGATATCAACAAATAAATTTTCAAATATTGTTTTTAACATCCCAGAAAAATTACAATTTGGAAGTGTTTCAAATATAGGCTTATCCAAAAACTGGATTTGGCTTGGATCACGTGGACAAGGTATTGCACTTTATAACAAGCAATCAAAACTTATATCTGTGATTAATGAAAGTGCTCATCTTAGTAATAACTTTATTGCAGATATCGTTGTAGATAGCCAAGAAAATGCTTGGGTTTCTACTAACAGAGGAATAAATGCAATAACTCCTAGTACTAAATCAGTGAAGTCATTCAATAAAGATCTACAAATTGATACTAATGAGTTTATCAGCGATAGTGCCATATTAACTACAAATGATATTATTTTCTTTGGTGGAATTAATGGCTTCCATTCTTTCACACCTAGAAGCTTACTTGAAATTGAGCAAAGTATTGGTTCCCCTTACCTCACAAGTATTCTAATCGCAAATAAGGAAGTTGACTTATCACGTCAAGGCGAAGATACGTTTAACCTTACTAAAGCACCTAACTCACTTCATGGATTAAATTTAAACCATGAGCAATCCCCGTTCAGTGTAGAGTTTGTTACACCTAATGTTAACCTCCCAAGTCATTTAAAATATCGTTATCGTTTAATTGGGTTAGAAGAAGACTGGATAGACGCAGGGAGAAACAACTTACGTGCTACTTATACTAATTTAAGTCCTGGTGAATATACTTTCGAAGTACAAGCTTATGATTTGCAAAACAATCAAGAAAGCCAAATAAAAACTCTCAACATTACTATTATGCCGCCATGGTGGTTGTCGCGTAGTGCCATTTTATTTTATAGCCTAATCACCATATTGATTATTGGCTACATCCTGCAGCAAATGAGGCATAAACGGTTATACCACTTGCAAATTAAGCTCAGTGAAGAACGTTTAAAGCTTTCATTATGGGGTAGCGGCGATGAAATGTGGGACTGGAATATTAAGAAAGGTAAGATATACCGCTCTAATATATGGGGCATTCTTGAATTTCCTCAAGATGGCAAGCGTAATGTTGGTGCTGATCAAACGAATATTCACTTGCAGGATATCCCAAGAGTAAGAGAGGCACTAAATCAACACTTTGAAGACAGTAGCCAACATTTTGAAGCAACCTATCGCGTAAAAGACAAAGATGACAAGTGGATTTGGGTGCTTGACCGAGGAAAAATTGTTGAGCGTGATGAAAAGAAAAAACCCACTCGAATGACTGGGACATTAAAAGATATTAGCCAAATAAAGCGCGCAGATGAACGCCTAAAACTATTCGCAAAATGTATTGAAAATATTTCCGATGCCATTGTTATTTATGATCGTCAATTTACCGTTGTCGACGTAAACAAAGCTTTTCAACGCATTACAGGAAAAACAAAACAGCAAATGCGTGGCTCTCTTTTAAAGTTTGAACAATACCCTGAAAGTTTTAACCAGAATGTTAAGAAGCACTTGATCACAAAGGGCAGTTGGCACGGTGAAATTGAAAGTATTCGCGACAATGGTGAGCTTTATTTAACTGACTTAAATATTGATATTATTAAAGATGAAACTGGCAATATTTCACATTTTGTTGGCGTTTTCTCCGACATCACTAAACGTAAGCAAACAGAAGCTGAATTAAGAAAACTTGCCAACTCTGATACACTTACAGGGTTACCTAATCGCTCATATTTCCAAGCCAACCAACAACGATTGGTAAATAACAAAATTCCTCATGCCCTACTAGTCTTTGATTTGGACAACTTTAAAAAAGTAAATGACTCTCTAGGCCATGAAGTCGGCGATGTCTTACTTTGTAAAGTTGCCGAGCGTATTAGAAGTCTAGGAAGAAACCAAGATAGCGTATATCGACTAGGTGGTGATGAATTTAGCTTGATTGTTGAAAACACTAACGATATCCATACAACTACGTCAATCGCAAAGCAGGTATTAGATTCGATAGCTTTACCACTTAAACTTAAAAGCCAAGAGATTGTGCTTTATAGCAGTATTGGTATTGTGCTTTACCCTGAAGATGGCATAAACCCGCAGGAATTATTAAAAAATGCTGATACGGCAATGTATCACGCTAAAAATTCTGGTGGTAACAAGTATCAATTTTTCAGCGACTCAATGAACAAAACAGCCGTCAAACGCTTACAAATTGAAAACCTAATTCGTCATGGATTAAAGGAAGATTTTTTCTCCGTCTTCTACCAACCTAAAATTGAGATTGCCACAGGTAAAATTGCAGGAATGGAAGCTCTTGTACGTTTTGAAACTCCTAGTAAGGGTATTATTAGCCCTGTTGTGTTTATTCCAGTATCTGAAGAGACAGGACAAATTATTGATATTGGTGAAGTTGTACTTCGCAAAGCCTGTTTTGCGACCAAGAAATGGGTCGACGCTGGATTATTCGAAGGTCGCATCGCAGTTAACTTATCAGCAGTGCAATTTACTCAGCCAAATTTAGTTGCCATGATAGCGAATGCATTAAAAGAAAGTGGCTTATCTGCTAAGTATTTGGAGTTAGAAATAACTGAAGGCACGGTAATGGACTCTCCACAAAAAGCCATAGATACCATGTTGCAAATTCGTGCTATGGGTATTCATTTATCCCTAGATGATTTTGGGACGGGTTATTCTTCTCTTGCCTATTTAAAGAAGTTTCCACTTAATACTTTAAAAATAGATAAGGCATTTGTCGATGATATTGAAACCTCAGAACAAGGTCGAAATATGGTGGCAACAATAGTCACTATTGCCCATAACCTTGGTATGCAAGTTGTAGCAGAAGGTGTTGAAACTAATCAGCAACTGAGCTTTTTATCTGGCCTTCGCTGTGAGCAACTACAAGGATACTTATACAGTAAACCATTACCTGAAAATGACTTTCAAAAATATTTACTGTCTTTTCAAATTACCAACAGATCAACTTCATTCGGTAAAAATTCCATTTAAACATAGAGTGTCAAATTTATGTCATTCTCTTCCACTTAATCTATAGAACAAGTTTAAAGCCTTATAAATAGTGACTTTAAACTTGTGGCACAGTTCTCGCTTGTATCCTATTGAGTTTAATTATAATTTTAATAAGGAAATAACATGCTTAGTTCATTAATTCTATCTTTAGCAATGTCAGCGACACCTACTCCGTCAGCGGATACGAATGCAATTGAAATAACAGAAGCTGGCACTAAACGAACTCAAGTTCGAATTGGTACCAAGCGCACTCAAGTTCGCATTAATGATCAAAAAGTATTCACTGAAGAAGCAGGGACCAAACGCACTCAAGTTCGAATCGGCACCAAGCGCACTCAAGTTCGCATCTAGGAGTCATTATGCTTAATCTAATAAAATCTCTATTTGCTAATGAAGCAAAAGAAAACGCTATCGCGGCAAGCATCGAAATTAAAGAGATGCCAGCAAGCACATGGTGGAATTAGGCTCTTTAAAGCATTTTAATAGCTTTAAACGAGAAAAGGATACAATGCTACAAGGAAGTTAGCGTTTTAATATTATCAGGCCTTGTAGCCCGATAATTTAACAAAGGAAGGTTAGATGCCTAAGCTGAGAAAAGTAAACAGTCAAAACCAAAGCGCTGATATGTCTTTACGCGTTTCTTCATACAAAACATTGGCCAGATCAATGGGCCAAATACCAAGCCAGCCGTGGCCCATCGCTTAGCACCCAAACCACTACTAATAGCCTGACAATAAAAAAACAATGAAAAAACAATAGCTAGTACTGCTAGAAAGAACAAACTCACGTTTTACCTACTTCAAAAATAATACAAATAAATTACAAGTGTTATCAAACGTGCGCATCTTATCAACATTAGAGTAATTGTTCAAAAAATTATTATTTTACCATCGTCACTCTTCGCCATCCATGGCATCGTGACACACTGTTCGTCCTGAATATAAAAAAGAGGCAATAAATTGCCTCTTTAAGAGTCCATTTATTGCCTAGTTTACGGTGAAATTATTCCACTAATAAACAAGGCTTAAATCATTAATTACGATGAATAGTAACTTTCACCTTCTTGTGCCATTTTAACTAAAGCGTCACAAGGTTCGAATCGTTCGCCAAATTCCGCTTGCCATTGGTTCAATTTACTCACCAAAGTGCCTGCACCTATCTTATCAATATAGTTAAATGGACCGCCAAGGAATGGTGGAAAACCAATACCAAAAATAGCGCCGATGTCACCATCACGAGCGTTACGAATAATGCCTTCATCCAAACAACGGGCGGCTTCATTAAGCATCATGTAAACACAACGTTCAACTTGTGCCTCAGAAACAGCTTTGTTACTCGTTTGTAGTCCGAGTGAACTATAAACACCTTCATCAACCAACTTCTTTTTGCTCTTAGTATTATATTGATAGAAACCTTTTTTAGCTTTCTTACCTAAACGACCATCAGCAATCAATTTAGAAAAAGCTGCTGGAGGAGCAAAACGTTCACCTAATTCAGCTTGTAAAATTGGGCCTATTTTAGAGCCAACATCAATACCAACTTCATCCAGTAACTGCATAGGTCCAACAGGGAAACCAAATTTCACCATGGCTTTATCTAAGGCTTCAATTGAACAACCTTCAAGTAACAACATGCCAGCTTCATTCATATAAGGCGCCAAAATACGATTCACATAAAAACCGGCTTTGTCTTTAACAACAATTGGGGTTTTACCTTGTTTTTTAGCAAACGCAACAGTTGTTGAAATAGTTTGATCTGAGGTCTTATCGTGAGCAATAATTTCGGCTAGCGGCATTTTATCCACAGGTGAAAAGTAATGTAGGCCGATAACATTTTCTGGACGTTGTGCTTTTTCAGCAATTTGTCCAATCGGTAAACTTGACGTATTACTCGCGAAAATCGTACTTTCTTTACAATGGCTTTCAATATCTGCCACCATATTTTGTTTTAGCGTTAAATCTTCGAAAACCGCTTCAACCGCAATATCAACATTGCTAAAACCGGTAAATTCGGTTGTACCTGTGATATTTGCTAGCTGATTTTGCATTTCACTATGGCGCATAAAGCGACGTTTAACTTTTTTGTTCAATAAGTCATAACCATATTTAAGTGCATGACTAATACCTTGATGTGAAATATCTTTAATACGTACCGGTAATTTTGCTTTGGTTGCCGTTACAAAAGCAATACCGCCCCCCATTAAGCCGCCACCAAGTACCGCAACACTTTCGATCTTAGCAGGTTGAATGCCTTCAACGCCCTGCTCTTTTTTCATATCTGTGGTTGCAAAGAATATTTGTCTAAGCTGCGCAGAAACATCACTCATCACTAACTGACCAAAATGCTCAGCTTCGACTTGATAACCTTTCGATGGTGCTTGTTCAGCACCTGTACGAATACAATCAATAATTTTTAGTGGCGCAGGGTAATTACCTTTAGTTTTACCTAGTACCATTTTTGTCGCTTGGCTAAATAAAACACTGCGACCTAAACGGTTCCCTTCAAGCAATTTATCCGTCAATGATAATTTACGTGCTTTAGGTTTCACTTTGCCTGAAAGCGCTAGCTTTTCTGCCGTTTCAATTAAAATACTATGAGGAACAACTACATTTACTAAACCTGCTTTTAAAGCTTGTTTTGCGCGTAATTGCTTGCCTGTTAGCATCATATCCAATGACTTTTGAATACCAACAAGTTTTGGCAAACGTTGTGTTCCGCCGCCGCCAGGTAATAACCCTAATTGTACTTCAGGTAAACCTAATGCCGTTTTACCACTATCACTACAAACACGACCGTGACATGCCATAGCAAGCTCTAAGCCGCCACCTAAACAAGCACCATGTACTGCAGCAACAACAGGAATAGATAAATTCTCTAATTGATCAAAAATCATCTGTCCTTGACGAGAAAGCGCTGTGGCTTCTTCTGCAGAAGTACAATTAGCCAACATATGAACATCAGCGCCCGCAACAAATGAGTCCGCTTTACCACTAAGTAAAACTAACCCTTTTATTGTTTTGTCTTCACGAATTTCTTTTAATGTTGCAGCTATTTCTTCCCCAAACTCAGCTTTTAGGGTATTCATGGAGTCGCCTTTAACGTCCATGACCAAATGTGCTATGCCGTTTTCTTGGCGTACCAAACTAAAAGTATTCGTATCTTCCGGTATAGTTAAATCATTTTCTTGCATTGTAACGTCCGTCATTAGTCTGTCTCCACAATCATTGCTGCGCCTAAGCCACCAGCGGCACAAGCAGTTGTTAAACCAACACCACCACCACGACGATTTAATTCATTTAAGGTTTGCACGATTAAACGCGTGCCCGTTGCTGCAAACGGATGCCCGTAAGCTATTGAGCCACCCATAACATTAAATTTATCCATATCAATTTCACCAATGGCCTTATCACGACCAAGGTGAGTTTGGGCAAACTTATTACTGCCAAACATTTTCACGTTCGCCAGAGCTTGCGCAGCAAAAGCTTCATGCATTTCAATAAGGTCTAAATCGGCTAACTCCATACCGGCACGCTTCAGTGCGATAGGTGAAGCAAAGCTCGGCCCCATTAGCATATCTTCCCATACATCAATGGCGGCAAAGCCATAGCTGCGGATATAACCCAATGGCTTATAACCTAACTCTTTTGCTCGCCCTTCTCGCATAAGCAATATAGCTGACGCACCATCAGTTAACGGCGTACTTGTTGCCGCGGTTACCGTGCCGTATTTACGGTCAAATACTGGTTTTAACTTCGCATAACTAGCTAATTCTGAATTTTCACGAATACAGTTATCTTTATCGATAAATGATTTATAAGGTTCACTATGAGTAGACATTACCTCACCGTCGAGTTTACCTTCTTGCCAACTTTTCGTGGCAAGTGTATGTGAACGATGCGCTAACGCATCTTGCTCTGCACGTGTAATACCATGCGTTTTTGCCATTTGTTCGGCAGTTTGTCCCATTGACAACCCTGTTGAATATTCAGCAACAGCAGGTGGCACAGGTAAAATATCTTTAAATTTAAGCTGTCGAATTAACGACATTTTCTGTCCGAAAGAGCGTGCCTTACTTAAATCAAGTAAAGTACGAGCAAGTTTCTTTGAAACACCAATTGGCGCTACAGAAGTAGAGTCAGCACCACCGGCAACACCAACATCAACAAAACCAGCCATGATAGACTCAACCACATTGACTGTCGATTGGAAGCTTGTCGCACAGGCTCGTGAAACACTGTAAGCATCAGTATGTACGTTCATACCAGTGCCTAATACAATTTCACGGGCAATATTTGGCGCTTCAGGCATTTGCACCACTTGGCCAAAGATGAGTTGGTCAATAATTTGCGGGTCAACATCATGCTTTTTCAGCAGTTCGTTCACTACAATTTTACCTAAATCTACGGCTGGGACACCATGAAAAGCAGTTGCTTGCTTAGCAAACGGTGTACGTAAACCAGCAACAACTGCAATACGTTCTCCACTTCCTGTAATTAGTTTTGATTTTGTCATTTTTGTTTCCATTATGTTGCAACATCAAAGAGGTCTGACCTCTCCGGTTTTGTAATGATTCTAACGACATATTCAAAAAATTCAATCATTAGCTATCAAAATTTAAACAAAATGTGTCCAAAGCCTTAAAAAGCTAAAGAAAATTTTTTAGAATAAGTAAAACACGCTTGTTTTTTTTTACATGAACCTTATATCAATTAAAAGGTCTGACCCACTGACATTAAATTTACAAACAATAAGAATATTGAAATATGGCTATTGAACACTTTTCCACTTTGAAAGAACATTTATCTTCTGAAATCATCGGACAACCGGCATTAGTAGAAAATTTACTTATTGCGTTATTAGCAAATGGCCACTTAATTGTCGAAGGCCCTCCTGGTTTAGCAAAAACTCGTGCCGTTAATGCCTTAGCCGAGGGAATAGAAGCTGACTTCCACCGCGTTCAATTTACCCCTGACTTATTGCCAGCTGATTTAACCGGCACGGATATTTATCGTCCTGAAGATGGTAGCTTTGTTTTTCAATCAGGGCCATTATTTCGTAACTTAGTGCTTGCTGATGAAATTAATCGTGCACCTGCGAAAGTACAATCGGCTTTATTAGAAGCAATGGCTGAAGGTCAAATTACTGTTGGCCGAAAAACCTACCCGTTACCGGAACTATTTTTAGTCATGGCAACGCAAAACCCACTTGAGCAAGAAGGTACATATCCTTTACCTGAAGCCCAGTTAGACCGTTTTTTAATGCATCTTGAAATTGGTTACCCAGATGTTGCCGCTGAATTAGAGATTTTAAAGCTCAATCGTGGTGAAGCATTAAAAGTTGAAAAAAATGCAATAAAAGAAATAACCCAAGCTGATATATTTGCTGCTCGAAAAGAAGTCATGCAAATTCATATGGCGCCAGCTGTCGAAAACTATATTGTCGACTTGATCATGGCAACTCGTACACCAGAAAAGTATGACGATAAACTCAAGCAATGGTTAGCATATGGCGCAAGCCCGCGTGCAACTATTGCTCTTGACCGTTGTGCTCGCGCTCGTGCTTGGCTAAATAATCGTGATTTTGTTAGTCCTGAAGATGTTCAAGCAGTATTTCATAATGTTTTACGTCACCGTATTTTAATGACTTATCAAGCAGAAGCTGAAGGCATCAGTAGTAACCAATTACTTGACCGTCTTTTAAGTTTAGTTGCCGTGGCTTAGTGCGTTTATCTTATGTGGTTTAGTCAAAAAAATCCAAAAAAGCAGAACTCAATTCAAGACAGTCTTGATGAGCTATTAAGCAATGGTATCGAATTAACCATAAATGAATTAATTCGCTATCAAACTAAAAGCTCATTAATCAATTTAGCGGCAAGCAAAAGCTTGCACGGTAAAATGTCAGGTAATTATCTCGCCCGCAGTAAAGGCCGAGGCATGGAGTTCGACGAAGTACGTCATTATCAAAATGGTGATGACATTCGTGCTATCGACTGGCGTGTTACCGCTCGTACCGGTAAAACACATACCAAGTTATTTCGTGAAGAAATTGAACGACCAGTGCTTATCGCGACTGATTTAAGCGAAAATATGCACTTTGGTAGTCAGTTACTGTTTAAATCAGTACAGGCTGCTCATGTTGCATCACTGGTGGCTTGGCATGCTAAGTCTCGAGGCGATCGCATTGGTGGCATTGTCTTTAATCAGCAAAAGCATAGTGAGTTAAAACCTCGTAGTCGCCAACAAGGCGTATTGCATTACTTACATACGCTAGTAAAAACACATACCAATAGCACTTTAGAAACCAACGAAGTGGCAACGAACCAACAAGCAACGTTGGCCTTTGAACAAAATTGCGCGCGTATTCGACAACTTGCTAAACCCGGTAGCTTAGTTTACTTGATCACCGATGCTTTTCATCTTAGCGAAGAAGCAGTGCGTCACCTTGCTCATGTATCTCGTCATTGCGAACTGGTGGTTTGTTTGATCAGTGACCCATTAGAGCAACAATTACCTACAAGCAAGCAGAAGATAACGGTTGCAGTTACCGATGGGCAAGAACGGCAACAACTAGTACTAGGTGATAAAAAGCTTGCGGAGAAATACCACCAGCAAGCGATTGAACTAAGTGAGTCTATCGAGCATAAACTCACTAAAGCAGGTGCTCGTTTACTGCATTTTTGTGCCAGTGAACCATTAGAAACACAATTACATCGCGGAGTAGCATCATGGATCCGTTAGCACAATTAAAAGACATTCATTTACCAGGAGCTGTACACAATTATCCTATTGCGCCAGGTTGGTGGCTGGTAGCGCTTAGCTTATTAGTTTTGCTCATTTTTGTTGGCCTGAGAATTCGTCGATACATTGTAAAACACAAAGCTAAGAAGCAAGCATTAAAACAACTTGCTAACGCCAGCGATACTGTTGCGGTGGTCAATACTTTGAAGTGGGCCTTATTAGCCTATTTCCCTCGTTCACAAGTGGCGCACTTATCTGGTGATAATTTAAAAGCTTTTTTAACCATGACACTACCAACTAAGCATCAAGAAAGTTTTCAACAACTCAGTACCAACAATTTTAATACCGTATACCAAAGTAATGATAAAACTAATTTACAAGGTGATGCGCTTTCAAGTGCCAACGAAACAGCGTTTTCTCAAGCGGCAAAATTGTGGCTTAGCCAAGCATTACCACCAAAAGATAAGTCATATTCTGACGATAACTCTTTAATTACTGAGAATTCAACCATCAGCAGTGCAATAGTGCAAACTGAAAAGCCAGCGTTAAAGTCAACAGAAGTTGTTGGAGCTAAGTCATGATTCATTTTGAATTTATCTGGCTATTAGCCGCTCTGCCTCTGCCTTTACTTATTTATTGGTTACCGGCTAAAAAACAAGTTCAGTCTGCACCACTTAAAATGCCAACATTGATTAAAGGCATTCAAGCGCCAGAATTTACGCCGCATAAAAAAAAGGGCTCATTAGCTACCTTAAGCTTAGTGTGGGCATTACTTGTCTTAGCCTGCACACAACCGCAATGGCTAGGTGAAGCAGTTAATGTCCCTACCGAAGGCCGCGAAATGATGATCGCGGTTGATTTATCTGGCAGTATGCAAGTTGAAGACATGAGCCTTAATGGCAGAACCGTTAACCGACTAGACATGTTAAAAGAGATATTAGGTGATTTTATCGAGCGCCGCAGTGGTGACCGATTAGGCTTAATACTTTTTGGTGACGACGCTTACATGCAAACACCAATGACCTTTGACAGAAAAACCGTACAACAAATGTTAGATGAAGCGGTACTTGGTTTAGTGGGTAAACAAACCGCCATTGGTGATGCTATTGCCCTTGCCGTTAAACGCTTTGATGAAAAGAAAAATTCCAATCGTGTTTTATTACTCTTAACTGACGGACAAAATACCGCAGGAAAAATAACGCCTGAGCAAGCATTAGAATTAGCCGTTGCTAAAGATATTACTATTTATTCAGTAGGTATCGGCGCTGATGTCATGATACAAAATTCACTGTTTGGCGCCCGACGAGTAAACCCTTCAAGCGAACTCGACGAAGAGTCACTGCAACATTTAGCTGATGAAACCGGCGGAATGTATTTTCGTGCTAGAGCCAGTGAAGACATGAGCAAAATATATCAGTTACTTGATGAACTTGAACCTGTAGAGCAAGAACAACAACAAATGCGACCTTTAACAGCATTGTTTTATTGGCCTTTAGGGCTCGCCTTACTCATTAGCGCTATTGCCCTACTTGCCAATTCATTCGCAAGCAACTCATTTTCGTTAACTAGAATAATCAACCGAAAGGAGAATAATTAGCATGGAAGAATTTCACTTTATTCGTCCGTTATGGTTACTCGCCATTATTGTTTTAGTGCTAATGATTCTTTTGCTTAAAAGAAACCGTGTTAAACAATCTGGTTGGCAAAACTTAATACCACCGCATTTAGCTAAAGTGTTGGTTGAAGGTAATACTAAGGCAAGATCAAAATCACTTGCTTTACCTTTTTTCATTGGCTTTATTGCAATTATTGCTATGGCTGGACCTAGTTGGCAAAAGCTGCCACAGCCTGTTTATCAAGTAGCTCAAGGCTCGGTACTGATTATGGATATGTCATATTCGATGTATGCCACCGATGTAACGCCCAACCGCTTAACACGAGCACGTTATAAAGCCATCGATTTACTTGATGGCATTAACGAAGGTGAAATTGGCCTTATTGCTTATGCTGGTGATGCGTTTAGTATTAGCCCGTTAACTGATGATGTTAATAATATTAAATTGCTACTGCCGTCACTTAGCCCTGAATTAATGCCTGAATTGGGTAGTAACCCATTTGCCGCCTTAACATTGGCGAATGAAATGCTAATAAACGCAGGACATAACAGCGGTGATATTTATTGGTTTACTGACGGCATTGACAATATGGATATTCAAGACTTAACACAATGGTCACGCGACCACCCATATCGGCTTAATATTTTAGGTATAGGCACAAAAGAAGGTGCGCCAATTAAACTCAGTAATGGCGAATTAATGAAAGACGATAATGGTGCAATTATCGTCCCTAAATTAACCGAAAAGACATTGCAAGGTGTTGCTCAGCGCGGCAGTGGCAACTATGTCACCTTATCGCATGATAATAGTGATATTGAAAAGCTAACTTTTAAACCACTTGTTGCTGACTCTGATGAAACCACAGAAAGTGAAAATACTGGCGATCAATGGCAAGAATTTGGCCCCTATTTATTGCTGTTAATTCTGCCCTTAATATTAAGTTATTTTAGACGCGGAGCTTTGTTAGTCACTCTGCCCTTTGCTTTGATCCTTATCCCTAATGAAAAGGCTCATGCTGACATTTGGCAAGACCTTTGGAAGACCAAAGATCAACAAGGACAAGAACACTTTAAGCAAGAACAGTTTCAACAAGCTGCCGAGCAATTTAATAACCCGCTCTGGCAAGGCAGCTCGCATTATAAGGCTGGAGATTACGAGCAAGCATTAGCTGCTTATCAGCAAGTTGATAGTGCAGAATCGTTGTACAACCAAGGCAACGCTTTGGCAAGGTTACAACGAATGGATGAAGCGCTTGAAGCCTATAATAAAGCCTTAGAAAAAGATCCAAACTTCGCTGACGCTAAAGCTAACAAAGAAGTTATTGAACAGCTTAAAAAACAGCAAGAACAGCAAAAACAAGATCAACAATCTGGTGACGATAGCCAAGAGAATGATGATCAACAAGATGATAAACAGCAAAATCAAGACCAGCAAGGCGAAAACCAAGACGGTCAGAATCAAGATAGTGAAAGTCAAGATAGCGATCAGCAACAACAAAGCTCTGATCAAACATCTGACTCACAAGAAAATAAAGATCAGCAAGGACAATCCAGCGATGAGCAAAACGCTGATGAACAACAAGAGCAAAAGAATCAACAAAGTTCTGAACAAGACAAAAACGACAAACAGCAAGAGTCAGCTAAGCAACAAGCAAAATCGGCACAAGATGGCGAAGAGTCTGAAAACGAACAAAGTGCTCAGGCACAATTAGCGGCAGAACAACTAGCTAAAGAAACTGAGCAAAAACATCAGCAACTACTTAATAAAGTTACCGACGACCCATACATGCTGCTACGCAATAAAATGCAGTTAGAGTATCAAAAGCGTCGCCAAGACCGCCGAAATATAGGAGTTAAGAAAAAGTGGTAAAGGTTATTTTTTCATTATTTGTTATTTTATTATCACTTAATAGTTATGCGCTAAGTAAAATTAGCGCTTCAGTAGATAAAAATCCGGTCGTGGTTAATGAATCGCTGATATTAACCGTCGTTGCAGACGATAATATTGATAACAATGCCTTAGACACCTCGGCATTGTTAAAAGACTTCATTGTCGGAAGAACATCAGTTAGCTCACAAACTAGCATGGTAAACTTTAAAACAACTCGTACCACGAGATGGACTACGGTATTAATTCCACGTACGCCAGGTGAGCTAGTTATTCCCGCTTTTCTTATCGATGGGCTAGCCAGCCAACCAATTACAGTAAAAGCACTGGCAGCAAGTGATGCGACAGCATCAAGCCAACAAGATTTATTTATTACCACAGACACCTCAGCTACCAATATTTATGTTCAGCAGCAAATTACCCTAAAAGTAAAATTACATTTTTCGACTGAACTAAAACGCGGCAGCCTAACTGAGCCAACACTGGCAGGTGCTAATATCATACAGATTGGTAAAGATAATGAATCTGAAAATATTATTAATGGTAAACGCTACCGTATCATTGAACGGATTTACGCCATTAGCCCACAACAAAGCGGCACGGTAACGTTGAAATCTCCAATTTTCTCTGGTGAAATTATTATGCCTTCAACACGACGCTCTAATTTTTTAAGCTTTGCTGATACGAAACCAGTAAGCGTTGTTGGTGATGATATCACCTTAACGGTAAAAGCAATTCCAGAACAAGTTTCTGGCACTTGGTTGCCTAGTGAATTACTCGCATTACACCAAGAATGGCAACCAGAGCCAAATCAATTTAAAGTTGGCGACCCTATTACCCGTACCATTACCTTAACCGCTGCTGGGCTTTCTGAAGCGCAACTACCTAAATTAACCATGACAGTACCGCAAGGTTTGAAGGTTTACCCAGACCAAGATGAGCTACATACGGGTTTAAACAACGAACGTTTGGTCAGCCAAAAGGTGGTTAACTTTGCCATTGTTGCTAGTCAGCCTGGCGAATATCAATTACCAGAAATTACTATTCCTTGGTGGAATACAATAACTAACAAAGCTGAAATCGCCAAAATTGCCAGTCAAAAAATTACCATACTGCCAAACCCTGATGTTATTCAACCACCAGTGGCAACAATACCTAACAATGAAATTGAACGCCCTACTAATACAGCACCTGTTGCTCAAACGGTTATTGTTCAAGAAAGTTCACTTTGGCCATGGGTATTTTTACCGTTATGGCTATTAACGTTATTGGCCTGGTTTATTTCTGCTAAGCGTCCATTTGCCAAGAAAAACAGTCAAGCTAAAAACAGTAATAGCGTCAATAGTACTTACCTTGAACTAATGGCAGCTTGTAAACAAAACAATGGTGAAGCAGCATTAACTCAATTAATACCTTGGGCTCGTTCACAAAGCACTAGTACGGCAGACGCTGAATTGTTAACAACATTGGACGCGTTACATAGCCACTTTAATGACCAAGCCTTTTCAAGTGCGCTCATTGAATTACAGCAAAGTTATTACGGTAAAGCTCCCGGTCAATGGTTAGGTAGTAACTTATTACAAGCAATTCAAAACCTGCATAAAAAAGACTATAAAGGCGCAAGTAGTAGTGATATGTCGATTAATCCGTAGCTAGCGCTGAATTAGCACTTAACACTGAAAATCAGATAGTCGCAAGCGATCAACTAACCGAATACCAAAGGAGCTTAATTCAATAAGCTCCTTTTTCGTTTTAGCGCTAACAACATAAAAGTAAATTTTTCTTTATACAAAATCAAAGTGACGTAAAAACTAAGTGTTATTTCTGTTAACTATCAAGGAGTAATTCACGCTATAGTTAGCTTATCTAAAAAAAATGCATTAGTGCGAAATAAAATGACAAAGCCTCAGGTCTCTTACAACATGGCGACAAAACAAGTTAGATACGAAGCACTCGTTAAAGCGTTACATGCTGATTTATATCGATATGCATACTGGTTATGCCACGATAAGCATGTAGCTGAAGACTTAGTGCAAGAAACATTTTTACGTGCATGGCGCGCGCTTGACTCGTTGAAAGACGAAAAAGCAGCAAAGTCATGGTTAATTACCATTCTTCGAAGAGAAAATGCTCGTCGCTTTGAACGTAAACGCTTCGATATGAGCGAATACGAAGAAGCAACAATTACTGATGTTAAAGCCACCAGTAATGAGCAAGAAATTGAAAACCAATGGCTGCGCGAGAAAATAGCGCAAATGCCTGAAGAATATCGAGAACCACTGGTATTACAGGTTATCGGCGGCTTTAGCGGTGAAGAAATCGCAAAAATGTTGTCACTGAATAAAAATACCGTAATGACACGATTATTTCGTGCGAGAAATCAATTGAAAGAGGCCGTAGACAGCGAGCCGAAATTAAGAGGTCTACACAATGGATGATTTGCATATTAGACGCAGTATATTAGCAGATCCTAAAGCCCGTGATGAGGCAATGAACGAAGCTATCAAAAACGATCCGGCAAAACAAAAATTTGTCCACGAAATTGATGCACTAGATGAAAAAATTACTCAGGCGATGAATATCCCGGTACCTGATGATTTATACAATAAGTTAATTCTTCGTCAAACATTAGCAAGCCATCAGCAGCAAAAAAGTAAAACCCGTGTACATTTAGCGATGGCAGCATCTGTTGCTTTTGTTATGGGCTTAACGGTTAATTTTATGATGTTTTCTAGCACTTATAAAAATTTAGGTGACTACGCTATTGCTCATGTTGACCATGAAGCATCACATTTTTCAAACACTGACCAAGCTAATGTAACCTTAGCGTCTCTGAATGATAAAATGGCTTCATTTAAAGGCAGTTTCGATAGCACCTTTGGTACATTGATATTTGCTGATTATTGTCGTTTTGATGGCAGCAAGAGTTTGCATTTGGTTTTCCAAGGTGAATCAAGCCCAGTAAATGTTTTTATCGTACCTAATGATGACGAAATAGAGTTTAATGCCAAGTTTGCTAACGAAACACTTGAAGGCCGTTCACTGAACTTTAATCACTCTAACGTTATTGTTGTGGGTGATAAAAAAGAGCCATTAAACCAATGGCAAGAACGCATTAATAACAACATCACTTGGTCAATATAATTTCTGAGTTGATAAAGCTTAGCAACAGTAGTTTCAATTTGAAAAAAGCCGTTAATAATATATTAACGGCTTTTTTATTTTTTAACGATTATGCTTTATAGAGTTTGCTAGACTAGGCAATACACTACCTAGCCTCATTCATAATCAAGTTGTTTAGTGTTTCTCGGCAACTTGCTCAAACAACGCTTCAATCTCCGGTTGTGGCTTAGCCGTTAAGTGACTAACCACAACAATGGCAATACTTGCCATAATAAAGCCCGGTACTATTTCATACATTATCGAGCTTAGAGACTGTCCATCAATCGCTATTGGCGCATATATCCAAATCAGCACAGTAGTTGCACCAGTTAGCATACCCGCAAGAGCGCCCTGTTGTGTCATTTTCTTCCAATATAAACTAAAGATGACTAATGGGCCAAAAGCGGCACCAAAACCTGCCCAAGCATTACTCACTAAGGTAAGAATCGAACTGTTTCTGTCATAGGCAAGGAATACAGCAACAAGAGCAACAGCAGCTACGGATAATCTACCAACAAAAACCAATTGTTTATCCGTGGCACTTTTATTTAAAAATGCTTGGTAAAAGTCACCAGTAAGTGAACTCGAGGTCACTAATAGTTGCGATGAAATAGTACTCATGATGGCGGCGAGAATAGCGGCTAATAAAAAGCCAGCGATTAATGGGTGAAATAATATTTGTGACAGTAAAATGAAGATAGTCTCTGCATCATCAAGTTGAACACCAGTTTTAGCGATATAAGCAACACCAGCAAAACCGGTAGCCATAGCACCAAATAAAGACACTATCATCCAACTCATACCAATTTTACGTGCAACAGGTAAGTCTTCAACGGAACGAATAGCCATAAAGCGAACAATAATATGTGGCTGACCAAAGTAGCCTAGACCCCACGCCATAGCGGAAATGATTGCCACGATACTGACGCCATTAAACATATTTAAGAGTTCAGGATTGACTTGCTCAATACTCGTAAACATTGCACTAGTGCCGCCAAGGTCATTAATAACAACAACAGGCACCAAAACCAAGGCAATAAACATAATACAACCTTGCACAAAATCAGTCAGGCTAACCGCCAAAAAGCCGCCAAATAAAGTATATAAAACCACTACGCCCGCAGTGATGTACAAGCCAGCTTCATAACTTAAGCCGAAAGAACTTTCAAATAGCTTACCACCAGCAACAATGCCTGATGAGGTATAAAGCGTAAAAAACAAAATGATGACAATAGAAGAGGCTATACGCAGTGCATGTGAGTTATCGGAAAAACGGTTCTCAAAAAAATCAGGTAAGGTTATTGAGTCATTGGCAAGTTCAGTATAGGTTCGCAACCTTGGTGCTACAATAAGGTAATTTAAATACGCGCCAAGTACCAACCCAATAGATATCCAAGTACTACTCAAGCCATTTAAGTACATGGCACCAGGAACGCCCATTAACATCCAACCACTCATATCAGAAGCGCCAGCAGACAATGCAGTTACTGATGGACTTAAGCTACGACCGCCGAGCATAAACCCAGCAGCATCACTAGTGGACTTCCTATAGGCGTACAAGCCTATTCCTAACATAACAATAAAATATAACGCTAAAGAAATAATAGTTCCGACAGCCAACTTAACCTCCACTACAATTTTTAAAATGGTTAATTAAACAGCTCTTAACTATTCAACTAAGCGTGATAGCGAATATTATGCTGAGTTAATAGATGATTACCATGTTTTTTCGTGAGTATTGCTATTTAATTGTGTTATAAATAGGTTATATAAGCGCGCAATATGATTTTGTCGCATAATAACGCTAACTAAAATAATAAAGTTATTAGTCAGAAAGTCGGATTATCAGGAATTTTTATGTATTTTTATGCTGCTAGGCAACCGATATTAGATATAGACAAAAAGCTCTTTGCTTATGAATTACTCTTTCGCGATAGTATAGATAATGTTTTCCCTGATATTGATGGTGACGAAGCAACAACTAAAATGATAGAAGCTAGCAATTTTAATGTTGGCTTGAGCGAATTTACAGGTAACAAACCTGCTTTTATAAATTTCACATTAGAAACATTAAGTAAAGGTTACCCTGAAACGCTTACCCCTGAAGAAGTGGTCATCGAAGTATTAGAAACAGTTAAGCCGGGGAAAAAGTTACTAGAAATTTGTAAAGATTTACATGATAAAGGTTACACCATTGCCCTAGATGACTATATCCACAAGTCTGTTTGGCATCATTTTTATCCCTTTATCAAAATAATAAAAATTGACTGGCAAGCGACCTCTATAGATACCATCAAAGAAGTCAAAAGTGCTCTAGTAGACTTTCCTCATGTAAAGCTACTTGCTGAAAAAGTTGAAACTTATGAAGAATATAATCAAGCCTTAGAGCTAGGTTTCGAGTTGTTTCAAGGTTTCTTTTTCGCTAAACCAGAAATGGTGAAAACGAAGAACTTATCACCTTCGCAAATGGCTATGGCTGAGCTACTTTATGAAACGTCTAAACCAGATCTTGATTTAGCCAGTATTACATCAGTCTTTGAGCGTGATATAACGTTATCTTATAAATTACTTCGTTACGCAAACTCAGCAATTTTTCGACGCAGAAGTGAAATATCAACGATAAAACAAGCGCTTGTAATATTGGGTTCGAGTGAATTAAAGCGATTTTTAGGCTTAATGTTCGCAGCAAATGTAAATCCAGATAAGCCATCTGAATTAATAAATTCAGCAATGGCCAGAGCTAAATTCTGTGAGTTAGCTTCAGAAAGTGTCACGCCCCCTATAGATACATCAATTGCTTTTCTAACTGGCTTGCTATCGTTGATAGATGCAATAGTTGATGAAGATTTAGAAAGCATTTTAGCTAAACTGCCATTAGCACAAGAAATAAAAGACACCTTATTAACACGTAAAGGCACCATGGCAGCATTGATCAAATTAGTAGAGTTAATTGAGCAGGCAGAATGGCATAAAACCAATATTGTTATGGAAAAACTTGGCGTAGAAAAGTCAAAAATTGTTCAAAATTATAACCAAGCAATTACTTGGGCTGATGAACAGTCAAATGCCAATAATTACTGATAACGCCTAACTCGACAGAGATTATATTGTTAAAAGAAAAGCCTAATATTATTAATATTAGGCTTTTTCGTTTACCCATTCATAAGTTGATGTTTCCCGTTAATAGTTTTGTTGCTCATTCAAAACCATTAGGGTTTTCAGATTGCCAACGCCATGTATCTTTAATCATAGTTGACAAATCATATTGAGCATTCCAACCTAACAGCGAATTAGCAACACTTGCATCAGCGAATACTGTAGCAATATCTCCAGCTCGGCGCGGTACAATTTTGTAAGGTATCTCTTGCCCTGAAATATCTTTAAAGGTATTAACAATTTCTAACACAGAAGTGCCATTTCCTGTGCCTAGGTTAATTGGTACACAACCTTTAATTTCACTAAGTTTTTCTAACGCTTTTACATGGCCTTTGGCTAAATCAACAACATGAATATAGTCGCGTACGCCAGTACCATCAACGGTATCGTAATCATCACCAAAAACTTGCAATTGCGCTAAACGACCAACAGCAACTTGAGAAACATAAGGCAATAAATTATTAGGAATACCATTTGGGTTTTCACCAATCAGACCAGACTCATGTGCGCCAATAGGGTTAAAGTAACGTAAACAGGCAATAGACCACTCTTCATCACTACTTGCCAAATCAAATAATATATTTTCAATCATTAATTTAGTTTGACCATACGGATTTGTTGCCGAGGTCGGCATGCTTTCATCTAATGGTGAAGGGTTATTTTCACCATAAACGGTCGCAGAAGAGCTAAAAACTAGATTTTTAACACCATGTTCAGCCATTACTTGTAAAAGGGTAACAGAGCCAGACACATTGTTATGATAATAACTTAAAGGAATAGTGCTAGACTCGCCTACAGCTTTTAAGCCAGCAAAATGAACCACAACATCAATATCATGTTGTTGAAAGACTTGCTGCATCGCCTGACGGTCACATATATCAGCTTTAATAAAAGTGACCGATTTATTAGTAATTTGTTTAATACGATCAAGTACTAAAGTGGAAGAGTTAACTAAATTATCAACAATAACAATGTCTTTATCTAACACTAAAAGCTCAACAACGGTATGACTACCGATAAATCCCGTACCGCCAGTGATCAATAAACTCATCAAAAAATCCTTATAAAAGGCTAACGACTCCTAATCAAAATAGTAGTCAAGCCGTATTAAATATCTATTGATAATATTCTGACACTAACTCAATGAACTTACCAAGTTTTTCTAACGGAAGCTGATTTATTCCCGCAGCTGCTGCTCTACCGCCACCGGTTTCAAATTGTGCACAAATATCGCCAGCGCCAAGTTTTTTTTCTAATGGAGCACGTAGACTGACTAAATAGCTGTTATCTGGATTCAGGGTTAATACCGCATGTGCCTTTCTAGGATGCTTATTAGCCAACTCGTTGCCAAATACACCACTCACTCTTCTTGACCATGGTGCATCATCTAGTTCAAACACTTGCATTACTTCACTGTCGTATAAAACTTTTGCATTTTTAGCTTGCTTCATATCTGCTAAATAGGCTTGTTCAAGTGTAAAGAATATGGAGTTGGGCTCAGCAATTAAGGTAAACGGGTTAGGATAAGTTAACAAGCTTTCAAAAAGTATTTCTGGTGCGATATGCAAATCATCAACAGTAAGGCCATAGCCGTTGTAATTAATATAAGTACCTAAAGCTTTTAACTGGGCTTGTTCATTAATTGATAACCCCTGCTCTTGCGCCAATTTTTCAGCAGCCAGCAGCATGTTGTCACCGAAAGCTGCAACAATTGCCCATAAAACATATCGTCCTGCCAAATGTTGATTAACTAATAAGCTAGTACAAGTATTAGCATCAGTATCAATGAGGCTCGTTAGGTTTTCTGAGTTAGGAATGTCACCAGCACGATGATGATCAACATAGAATACATCAACATTACTATTGATAAGGCTTTCTAAAGCTAAGTGATTTTTTTCCATCGAAATATCGAGCACAGTAACAGAACTTGCTTGAGCAATAGGCACTTGTTGTAATAACTGAATATCGCGTTTAACCCCAGTGATTAACGTAGATTTTTTCGGCTCGGCAAGTCGTAATTGTAGCAAAGCAATAATGCCATCAGCATCGCCATTAAATACATCAAAGTGCATGGGAAACGTCCTTTTGAAAGATAATAATTAAATTACCTACTAGTTATTGAATAAACTGTTTTTCGACTAAGTAATCAATCACTTGCTGAGCACATTGTTCAATACTTTTATCTGCAGTGCTGATATGTATTTGGGCTTTTTCTGGAGCTTCATAAGCAGAGTCTATACCGGTAAAATCTTTAATTTCACCTGCTCTAGCAAGCTTATATAAACCTTTCGGGTCTCGCTGTTCGCAAACCTCTATTGGTGTATCAATAAAGACTTCAATAAATTCACCTGAGGCTAACTTGCTCTCAGCTAATGCTCGGTCTGCTCGAAATGGCGAAATAAAAGCCGTAGATACAATTAAACCTGAATCAACAAACAGTTTAGCAACTTCACTGATACGACGAATATTTTCAACTCTGTCTTCATCACTGAAACCTAAATCGCCATTTAAACCATGACGAACATTGTCGCCATCGAGTAAATAACTGTGGCATGTTCGTTCAAAAAGCAGAGCATCAACGGCATTAGCAATGGTTGATTTACCTGAGCCACTAAGACCTGTGTACCAGAGTAAACATGCACGTTGCCGCTTAAGTTCAGATCGTTGCTGCTTATCTACTTGCTGGGCATGCCAAACGGTATTTTCAGTTTTCATATTTTTCCAATTTATTTAGCAATTTATTTCGATATAATTATTTCAGAATAATTGAGCTGTAGTTAAAATGAATAAACCAACGGCAACATGGTCAATACAACGACACTATATGCGGCGGTGATCGGCCATCCAAATTTTATAAAGTCTGATATTTTATAGTTACCGGCATTAAACACCATAATATTCGTTTGGTATCCGTATGGACTAATAAAACTGCCACTTGCGCCAAATGCGACCGCCATCACCAATGGTAATGGGTTTACCCCTAGCCCTATAGCAATACTATACGCAATAGGGAAAACCAACGCTGCAGCTGCGCTGTTAGTGATAACTTCAGTCAGTAACAAGGTGATAAAGAAAATAACGACGAGTGCAATAATAGCACTTTGGTCAGCCAACAATAATTCGATTTGTCCGGCAAAAATACCTGCTACGCCACTATTTTCAAAAGCCTGTGCTAAGGTTAATGCACCAAGCACAATTAACCAAATTTCAATAGGAAATCTACGCTTAATTTCATTAACGGTTAAACAGCCAGTTAAAATAAGTACCGCGATATAAAACATTAAACTTGAGAGCAAAGTAATCGGCGTAAATAACGTTACAGCAATTGCAATAATAAAACCAAATATTGCTAAGGAGTCTCGCCAGCCAGAAAGCATGCTGTCAGGAGTGTGGCCAGAAAGTATATAGAAGTTTTTACTTAAATTTGTTCTAGCACTGAAATCATTACCAACTGCTAATACCAGAAAATCACCAGCTTGAATTTTTATCTCGCCAAGCTTACCTGAAAGGGCCGCACCTTCTCGGTGAATAGCCACAACTGCGGCATCAAATCGCGCGCGAAATCCTGCCGTTTTTAAGGTTTTACCAACAATAGCTGAATCCGGTTTAATCAATACTTCGGTCAAGTTTTCTCGTAACAAGCCATCTTGCTCGGCAAATAATGCTAAACCGTCAAACTGTTGCAATACTAAAACTTTACTGATGTCTCCACTAAAAATAAGTCGATCATGCTGTTGAATAACCTCATCAGGCGCGACAGGCGATACTAAACGTCCTTCACGAACTAATTCAACCAAAAATAAAGCATCTAGGTTTCGTAGACCATTATCTTCAATGCTTTTTCCAATTAGTTTTGAATGACTTTTAACTTGTGCTTCAACTAAATACTCTTTTGCCTTTAATTGCTCATTGCCCATGTCAGTTAACGTATTTTGTCTAACTAAAATAATCAACAAACAAACGGTTAACGCAACAATACCCACAAGGCTAAAGTCGAAAAAACCAAGACTCTCTTCACCTTGTTCTATCCATAGTGAATTAACAATCAGGTTGGTTGATGTGCCAATTAAGGTTAATGTTCCGCCTAAAATTGCGGCGAACGACAGTGGTAAAAGTAATTTCCCAGGGTTAACTAGCGCATTCTTTTTAACAGTAGAAATTAAGGTCGCAACAACAGCGGTATTACTTATTAGCGCTGAACTAAGTGCAGTAAAAACTAAGGTTTTAACACTAGCGGTTTTTACATTGCCGCTAAGCATTAAGGCTGATACTCGTCTTAGAATACTGGTACGCTCATAAGCAAATGAACACAAAACCAATAACAATAATGTCACAAGCCCTGGGTTCACTGCATTATTTAAAATATCGTTTGAAGAAATAAAGGAGGTTGCTAGGCACGCCAATATTGCGCTACCAAACACCCTTTCAGGAATATTTGGAAAGCGAACAAGTGCCAGTAATGTTGCAAAAAATATCACAACAAAAAGCCACTGAGTCCAAAGCACTACAGTGACCTTACCAATTGATGTGAATAAATAAAAATTTGCACGTTATTGCTTTAACAAGTCACGAGCACCCCAGTGAGGGAAGTGTTTACGCACAAGTACATTCAGCTCTTTTTCAAAGTCAGAATACTGGTGTTCTTGCTGTGACTCTAACGCACCATTAATCATACCAGCACCAACAGTGATATTGCTTAATCTATCGATAATAATAAAGGCACCAGTGGCTTTATTATCGTTGTAAGCATCAAAATGTAAGGCTTCAGAAGTTTCTAGGTTAACAACACCTATTTCATTCAATGATAATTGATCTACAACTGACTCTTCCAGTGTATTAACATCAATGCGATGACTAATACTAAGGGCATGCCCTGTCGTAAGTTTACTACCGTGTTTAATATAATACTCTCGCCCAGGCTCTAATTCATCTTCATGCATCCAAACAACGGTGGCACTTAATTCCTTAGCTGATGTAGGTACATTGCCTTTTTTGACAATCATCTCGCCGCGACTAATATCTATTTCATCTTCTAAGGTTAATGTAATAGCCATACCTTGATCAGCACGTTCTATATCGCCTTCAAATGTTACTATCGACTTTACCGTACTTTCTTTACCTGAAGGCAATGCAACTATTTCATCGCCAATACGAATATGACCAGAGCCAACCGTACCAGCAAAACCTCTGAAGTTTAAATTAGGGCGGTTAACGTATTGCACTTGCAGACGAAATTGAGTGAAATCTTTTTGCTCATCAACTTTAATAGTGTTCAACAATTTCATCATTGTCGCACCAGGATACCAAGGCATATTGACACTTTCTTCAACAACATTATCGCCATTAAGTGCTGAAATTGGTACGAAGCGTACATCATCAAAAGCTAAGTCATCGGCAAATTTTCGGTATTCTTTCTTAATATCTTGGTAACGTTCTTGGCTAAAATCAACCAAGTCCATTTTATTCACCGCAACTAATACGTGCTTAATACCCAACAAAGAACAAATAAAAGAATGGCGACGTGTTTGCACCTGAACGCCATGACGAGCATCAATCAAAATAATCGCTAAATCACAGTTTGAAGCGCCTGTAGCCATGTTGCGAGTGTATTGCTCATGACCAGGAGTATCTGCAATAATAAATTTGCGTTTATCGGTCGCAAAGTAACGATAAGCGACATCAATAGTAATGCCCTGCTCACGCTCTGATTGCAAACCATCAACCAATAAAGCTAAATCGATAGCTTCACCTGTTGTGCCTGACTTTTTACTATCATTTTCTATCGCAGCAAGCTGATCTTCAAAAATCATCTTGGAGTCATGTAGAAGTCGACCGATTAAGGTACTTTTTCCATCATCAACACTGCCACAGGTAAAAAATCGCACCATTTCTTTGTTTTCATGCTGCTTTAAATAAGCTTCAATATCGGTTTCAAGTAAGTCTGTTTGCTGACTCATGTTTAATCCTTGGGAATTTCTGCTCGACATACCGTCGATTAATTAAAATGCTAAAATCACTAAACTAAATTACAAAAGTAAAGCTTAAGGTTAAAAATAACCTTCCATTTTCTTTTTCTCCATCGAACCAGCAGAGTCATGATCAATTACACGCCCTTGTCGTTCGGAAGTTTTTGTTAGTAGCATTTCTTGAATAATTTCAGGCAATGTTGTCGCAGTTGATTCAACCGCACCCGTTAATGGATAACAACCTAAAGTTCTAAAGCGTACGCTTTTCATTTGCACTTCTTCATCATCACCAATTGGCATACGGTCATCATCAACCATAATCAAAGTGCCATCACGCTCAACCACAGGACGTTTTTCAGCTAAATATAACGGAACAATTTGAATATTTTCTAAATAGATATATTGCCAAATGTCTAACTCAGTCCAGTTTGATAACGGGAAGACACGGATGCTTTCACCTTTGTTTACTTTACCGTTGTAAACATTCCAAAGTTCAGGACGTTGGCTTTTTGGATCCCAGCGATGATTTTTATCTCGAAATGAGTAAACACGCTCTTTCGCTCGTGATTTCTCTTCATCACGACGCGCACCACCAAATGCAGCGTCAAAACCATACTGATCTAACGCTTGTTTCAAACCTTGGGTTTTCATAATATCGGTATGCGTTGCACTGCCGTGGGTAAATGGACCAACCCCCATAGCCATACCTTCTGGGTTTTGATGAACTAACAAATCAAAACCATACTCTTTTGCCATTTGATCACGAAATTCAATCATCTCTTTGAATTTCCAATTGGTGTCAACGTGAAGAAGAGGAAAAGGGATTTTACCGGGAGAAAAAGCTTTGCGCGCTAAATGTAGTAATACGGCAGAATCTTTACCAACAGAGTAAAGCATTACAGGGTTATCGAACTCTGCGGCTACTTCACGAATGATATGAATAGATTCGGCTTCAAGCTTTTGTAAATGTGTTAAATGCATCGCTGTTCACTAAAGGTGGTGACATAATATTGGTAAATATCATGCCACAGCAATCAAGCATTATCCATATAAGTAAAAGCTTGTTTATACTAAAAAGATATAAAGGCTAGGTGTAGTAGTGATTAGTGAACTAGCTTGAGGTGTTTTCCAAGTTATTTTTATAACGACGAATAAGTGACAAAGATGAAGAAGATAATGTTTCACTTTCAATATCAGCCATAGGCTTTGCCATAACATTAAGTACTTCTTTACCTAACTGTTTACCTAATTCAACGCCCCATTGGTCGTAAGAGTTAACTTGCCAGATAACGCCTTGAACAAATATTTTATGCTCGTACAAAGCCAATAATGCCCCTAACGATTTAGGATCTAACTGTTCCATTAAAATAGTATTACTAGGAGTATTACCTTTCATGGTTTTGTGGTTCGCAAGCCTATTAGCTTCAGTTTCATCAGCACCTGATGCTATCAGCTCAGCTTTAGCCTGCGCTAAAGTTTTACCTTGCATTAATGCTTCACTTTGGGCGAAACAGTTGGCAACTAAAGCATCGTGATTAGCTAAAAATTTACTTGTCGGTGCCAGCGATAAAATAAAGTCAGTTGGGATAATATCCGCGCTTTGATGCATTAATTGCATAAAGGCATGTTGACCATTTGTGCCTTCTTGGCCAAAAACCACTGGAGCAGTTAAGTAGTCAAGTTGTTCACCATCGTTAGTGACAGACTTACCGTTACTTTCCATATCGGTTTGTTGCAAATAACCAGGTAACGCTCTAAGCGCATGGTTATAAGGTAAAATGGCTAAACTTGGATAACCTAAGCCGTTGCGGTTCCAAATACCTAACATGGCCATAATAACTGGCATATTTTGTTCAAATGGAGCCTGCTGAAAGTGCTGATCCATCAAATAAGCACCAGCTTTAAGGTCATTAAAATGCTTGTTGCCGATAACCAACGCTAACGGCAAGCCGACAGCCGACCAAAGTGAAAAACGACCGCCAACCCAATCCCACATAGGAAGAATGTTTTCCTCCTTAATACCAAATGCTATCGCAGCAGGAATATTAGTGCTTACGGCATACCAATGTTGACTAATGATGTCGTCGCCAATAATACGTGATGCAGAAGTACTGATATTCCCAGCAGCTTTAAGCATCCATTCTTTAACAATAGTGGCGTTCAGTAATGTTTCTTGGGTAGTAAAGGTTTTCGAGATAACAACAACAAGTGTTGTAGCAGGATTAAGTTTATTAAACTTTTCTTGCGCGGCATCGCCGTCAACATTAGCTAATACATGTGCTTTCAAACCTTGTTGATGATAAGGAACTAAAGCAGAAAGCGCGACTTTAACACCGTAATATGAGCCGCCAATACCAATAGCTAAAATATCAGTGAATTTTTCACCTGTGATAGAGCTAACTTTGCCTGTTTGTACATCATCGACAATACTCGCCATTTTAGCTTCAGTGTCGATCACTTCTTGCGCTTGTTCACCTAACACATAGTTTTTGACAGATTTAGGCGCTCTAAGAGTAGTATGCAGAACCGAGCGTTGTTCAGTGTTATTTAATATAGCACCAGAAAACTGAGCAGAAATTTTATCTGAAAGTTTTGCTTGCTCCGTTAAAGACAATAAGTCCTTAATTTCAGCGTCGGTAATATTTTGCTTAGCATAGTCTAAATGTAATCCAGCTGCGGACAGCGAATACTTTTCGCTACGCTTTTCATCTTTAAATAGTGAAAAAAGATTACGTGTCGACACTGAGTGAGCCAATTTTGTTAAATATTCAATATCCATATATACCGTTTGATAACTATTAAACTTACTTTTGAAAGTAAAATACTAAAGCTTTTTAAGTTTAAATATTTACTTATTAACGAGTTGCTTTAAATAAGCAGTAAATTCTTCAGCTAGTTCTGGGTGGCGTAAACCATATTCGACATTAGCTTTCATGTAGCCTAGCTTAGAGCCACAGTCATGTGACTTACCTGACATATGAAACGCTTCAACAGTTTCACGCTCCATCAACATAGCAATAGCGTCAGTTAGCTGAATCTCATCACCTGCCCCAGGAGGAGTAATTTTTAGCAAATCCCAAATTTTTTCAGAAAGTACATAGCGGCCAACAACAGCTAAATTAGAAGGCGCATCTTCAATAGCTGGTTTTTCAACAATTGCCGTCATAGTTTTTGACTCACCTGGAATCAATTTACTACCACCACAGTCAACCACACCATAATTACTGACCTGTTCCATAGGTACAGGCTCAACCATAATTTGGCTATAACCACCAACTTCATTGTAGCGAGTCAGCATTGCTGATAAGTTTTCTGTTTTTAAATCAGCTGTTGCATCATCCAAAACAACATCAGGTAAAACCACAACAAAAGGCTCATTGCCAATAATAGGACGAGCCTTTAAAACTGCATGACCAAGACCTTTTGCTTCACCTTGACGCACATGTAATATAGTAACATCTTTCGGACATATCGCTTGAATTTCATCTAACAGCTGGCGTTTAACACGTTTTTCTAAAGTTGTTTCAAGCTCAAATGATTTATCAAAATGATTTTCTATCGCATTTTTCGAAGAGTGCGTAACTAAAACAATTTCAGTAATACCCGCAGCTATACACTCATTTACAATATATTGAATTAATGGCTTATCAACAATTGGCAGCATTTCCTTTGGAATTGCTTTAGTCGCGGGTAGCATTCGAGTTCCTAAACCTGCTACTGGTATTACCGCTTTTTTAATTCTGCTTCGCATTTTCATCCTTAATTTTTACTAATTAAGCTTATCCTAAAGGCAGGTTAATGCATTGTCACTTTAAATAAAGCATTCCCTATCTATAAATGAAAAACGATACCAAATGATATCGTTTATTGATAGAAACTTACTTGTATTGCTCAGCAATCCAGTTTTGATATGAACCATCCATTACACTTTTCCACCATACTTCATTATTCAAATACCATTGAACGGTTTTGGCAATGCCAGTATCGAAACTTTCTTTAGGTATATAACCCAATTCTTTATTTGTTTTGGTTGCATCAATAGCATAGCGACGATCATGACCGGGTCGGTCTTTTACATAGGTAATTAACGACTCGGTATTTTGCTCAATTGCCGCTTTTGCGGTTGGGAAACGTGCAGCTAACTCAGAATTTTTAACAAACTCTTGTTCAACCAATTTAGAGATAGTTTTAACAATATCAATATTGGCCCATTCATTATTACCACCAATATTATAGTTTTCACCAATACGGCCATTTTGCAGCACTAAATCAATACCATAAGCATGATCTTCAACATATAACCAGTCACGTATTTGCTGACCATCACCGTAAATAGGTAATGGCTTGTCATGCAATATATTCGTAATCACCAATGGAATTAATTTTTCAGGAAAATGAAAAGGTCCGTAATTATTTGAACAGTTACTAGTAGTAACATTGAGTCCATAAGTATGATGATAAGCACGTACTAAATGATCACTGGCCGCTTTACTAGCAGAATAAGGTGAATTTGGAGCATACGCAGTATCTTCTTTAAATGCCGGGTCAGTAGGAGATAACGTACCATAGACTTCGTCAGTAGAAACATGGTGAAAGCGATGTCCTTCAAGTACTGTGTCACCGCCTAACCACACTTTTTTGGCCGCTTTAAGCAAGCTATAAGTGCCCATTATGTTAGTTTCAATAAAGGCATCAGGACCAGTGATTGACCGGTCAACATGAGACTCTGCGGCAAAATGGACTAAAGTATCAATTTTATGTTCAAGCAGTATTTTTTCTACTAGCGCTTGGTCACAAATATCACCATGAATAAAAGTGAAATTAACTTCACCTTTTACACTTTCTAAATTAGCAATATTACCGGCATAAGTTAATGCATCTAACACTACAATTTCATCGGCTTGATATTTACTCATCCAGTAATGTACAAAGTTGGCACCAATAAAACCTGCACCGCCCGTAACTAATAATTTTTTCATCGTATTTCTCTTAAATCTACAGCTCTAGGACCTAGATTAAATTTTCTCAGTCTTAAAACTGTCATCATTTAATGTGTTTGTTATTGCCAATGCAGTAAAACGACTTCAGATAATGCTTCCACCAAACTTCTTTTACTCAGCACATGTTAAGTGCTTTAAGTTTGTTAGCTAAACTTAAAGGTTAAAAAGAAGGTGCGTCTTTAAACAATAACCCCACTTCATCTTTTGCAGACAAAAGAGGTTTTTTACCTATAACTATAGGCCATTTAATATTTAACTCTGGATCATTCCACAGTAACGACACTTCAGATTTTGGTGCATAATAGTCAGTGCATTTGTATACAAACTCTGCTGACTCGCTCATAACATAAAAGCCATGAGCAAAACCTTCAGGCACCCATAACTGACGTTTATTTTCGCCAGAAAGCACCACGCCAACATGTTGGCCATAAGTAGATGATGATTTACGCATATCAACTGCAACATCGTAAACCTCACCTGAGGTAACTCTTACTAATTTACCTTGGGTATTTTCCAATTGATAATGCAAACCACGTAAAATTCCATGGCTTGACTTACTGTGATTGTCTTGAACAAAGGCTTTCGGCGAACAATGCTGGTTAAATTCATCAACCCGAAAGGTTTCCATAAAAAAACCACGTTCATCACCAAAAACATTCGGTTCTATAATTTTTACATCAGCAATTGCTGTATCTAAATATTTCACTAAAAAACTCGTTCATCAATTAATTTTAATAAGTATTCTCCATAACCACTTTTACGCAATGGCTGGGCAATTTCACGTAACTTTTCTTCACTCAACCAACCATTACGATACGCTACTTCTTCTGGGCAATTCACTTTCAACCCCTGGCGTTTATCAATAGTTGATATAAACTGTGCGGCAGCGAGTAAATCATCATGAGTTCCGGTATCTAGCCATGCTGTACCGCGTCCCATAATTTCAACTTTCAATTCACTTAGCTTTAAATACTGGTCAATAACATCCGTGATTTCTAGCTCGCCACGCTCTGAAGGTATAACATTTTTGGCAAATTTAACTACGCGCTCATCAAAGAAATATAAGCCTGGCACCGCATAATTAGATTTGGGTTCTGCAGGCTTTTCTTCAATCGAAATTGCAGTACCTGTATCATTAAACTCAACTACACCATAAGAACGAGGATTAGACACATGATATCCAAAGACCGTTCCACCAGATTGTTGAGCATTAGCATTTTGAAGCGATTTCGTTAAGTCATGTCCATAAAACATGTTGTCACCAAGAACAAGAGCAGCAGCTGAACCAGCAAGAAACTCTTCGGCAAGGATAAAGGCCTGAGCTAAACCATCTGGACTAGGTTGTACTTTGTATGAAATTGCAATACCAAAATTAGTTCCATCACCTAGTAAGTTTTCAAAACGATGAATTTCTTCAGGGGTTGAGATAACTAAGACTTCTTTAATACCTGCTTGCATTAATGTTGCAAGCGGATAATAAACCATAGGTTTATCGTAAACCGGCATTAACTGCTTACTAACTACCTTTGTCAACGGGTATAGACGTGTTCCACTGCCGCCAGCTAATATAATTCCTTTTCTTTCTTTTTTTAACATAATAACTTTAACTCTATTATTAGCATTGACTCAATGAGTATGCATTTTGTTAATTAAACAATGTATATTAATTTTATCTTGATCGTTAAGTTTACATTCAATGCGGAAAGATAATAAGAGTTTCTATCTTTAAAGCTAACACTATTTCATCAACCCTCTTTCCTTCATCTCTAATAAACTATCACAAGATTTATCTTCAGCTATGTCTTGTGATTTAACCCATCTAACAAACTCAGTAATCCCCTGGTTAAAATCGACTTTAGGTTTAAAACCTAATGTGTTTTTTATTTTATCCAAATCTGCATAGTTGTGACGAATATCACCAATACGATACTCTCCAGTAATATTAACAGTAGAAGCCGAGTTGTAGGCTTTAACTAGCATGTTGGCAACTTCTATTACACTCGTTTTCACACCTGAGCCAACATTAAAGATCTGATTACTAGCATCATTTTTCAAAGATGCTAGTATTATTGAGTCAACAACATCAGAAATATAAACAAAGTCCCTACTCTCCTCGCCATCTTCAAAAACATTTATGTTATTTCCATTTCTGATAATTGTTGAAAATATTGACAATATACCGGTATATGGATTAGATAAAGACTGTCCGGGCCCATACACATTTTGGAATCTTAATGACACAGATGAAATCCCTAAAGATTTACCAATTAACATGACCATTTGCTCTTGTGTATGCTTTGTAATTGCATAGTGAGACTCTGGTTGAATAGCACTTAACTCATCGGTTGGTAGATCTACAACTTGTGAATTGCAGAGCGGGCATTTTACGTCAAAAGTACCATTATCTAAGTCAGCAAATACTCTACTTAAGGGGTAAACAATACCATGTTCTTTACAGTGATATTTACCTTCACCATAAATAGAGCGAGATGACGCTATGACCAGCTTTTCAACTTGAAAATCACCATTTGATAGTAAATCCAATAAAATAGATGTTCCACCAATGTTAACATTAGAATATCGCTGGATTTGATACATTGACTGGCCTGTTCCTGTCTCAGCAGCTAAATGTATTACCGTATCAACCCCAATTAAAGCACTTTCCCAATCACATTTAGAAGTAACACAGCCTTTAATAAACCTAACCTTGCCTTCAATAGATTTAAATAAAGCAGAATTTGAAGATTCTCGTCCATGAACTTGAGGAGACAGATTATCAAGTACCGTTACGTTATGACCAAGCTCAATAAATTTAAGTGACAAATTAGAACCAATAAACCCTGCCCCACCAGTAATTAAAATATTTTTTGACATAGTTTCCCAAATTCATTTGATATTTTCATTAATTCGCTTCTAATCTGAATAGTTAAAAGTTCATGTCTTTTAACTATTCAGATTAGAACAGCCGCTTCTTATAAAAATGCTATACATTGTAATACTCGTTTCAAATAACTAGCATTGCTTATAACTGGTTTTTTGTTTACGCTAGGAACTTCTCGGCTTAGCCTGTAGCTTTTTACATCAGTCGTTACTTCACAGCAATTAATTTATTTGCAAAATTATTGCGATATCAACTATTGTGAATTTTGTGGTTTGCTAAATCATCTTATTCCGCATTAGAGCAATAAAAAAACACTGCATTTTGCATTGTAAACATAAGCTATTAAAATCTTCATTTACTATTTTTAAGTATATAATTAGTTGACTACTTTATTTTCTTTTTCATTCCAAACCAGATCACATATACCGTCTTTAGGTACAAAGCCTGTGGGTGCTTGTAACATCAGCCTTCTAATAGCATCATGGTCAAATTGATGACAAGCATCATCCAATTGCAATAATATTTTTTCCAATTCAGACCATGGCAACCAAGATTCGTGGGCAGACATAATTCTTCGATGATCGGTTTGCGTGATATCATCACCAATAAGTAACTCTTCAAACAACTTTTCTCCTGGTCGTAAGCCAGTGTATTCAATGCCGATATCACCATCAGGATTTTGGCTATCTTTAACCGACATACCACTTAAGCGAATCATCTTGGCAGCAAGATCTGCAATTTTAACAGGATCCCCCATATCCAAAACGAAAACATCACCGCCTTTCCCCATAGCGCCTGCCTGGATGACAAGTTGCGAAGCTTCTGGAATAGTCATAAAATAGCGAATAATTTCAGGGTGAGTAACCGTTACTGGGCCACCATTTTTAATCTGTTCTCTAAAAAGTGGTACAACAGAGCCTGATGAGCCAAGAACATTACCAAATCGAACCATACAAAAACGTGTTGATGATTCTCTGCGTGCCAGAGCTTGCAGTACCAACTCAGCCATTCTTTTCGTAGTGCCCATAACATTAGTTGGTCTAACAGCTTTATCAGTGGAGATAAGCACAAATGTCTCAACATTAGCTTCTATCGCAGCTTCCGCTGCGAATAAAGTTCCAAAAATATTATTTCGTACACCTTCGATAACATTATGCTCAACGACTGGCACATGTTTATAGGCAGCAGCGTGATAAACTGTTTGAACATTAAATGTACGCATAATAGTCAATAAACGTGTTTTTTTCTGCACAGATCCCAATAAAGGAACAACTTGTAAATCATAACTAAACTTAGCTGCTGACTTCTGCAACTCACCATTAATACTATAAAGAGCAAACTCTGAAAGCTCCATTAAAATGATTTTGGTTGGCTTTTGTTTAAGTATTTGTCGACAGAGCTCTGACCCTATAGAGCCACCAGCACCAGTTATCATAACAACTTTACCTTTGATATTCGCTCGAAGTAATTCGTCATTTGGGGCTACTGAATCTCTCCCTAAAAGATCATCAATTGACACTTCATGTAATTCATCAATTTTTGCTTTACCGCTAACTAAATCAGCGGAGCCTGGAATTGATAAAATTTCAACAGGAAGGTTTTCTAACCGCGATAATATCTTCGCAATACGTTTTTTATTATCTCTTGGCATAGCCAATAATATTCTTTTAATATCGTGCTGTTCTATAAGAGCTGTTATTTCTTTGCGACTAAATACGGTGATTCCTTGCACTGAGTTTTTTTGAATTCTTTTATCGTCATCAATAAAAGCAACGGGTTGATATTCATTTCCTTGAATTAATGACTGAGCCAATTGGCGCCCAGAAGATCCTGCACCATAAATAACTACCTTCTCTTTGTGATTTTTAAAACTTGATGAGAGTGCAGCACGAACAATAAACCGGCTTCCACCAACTAAAATAATTAGAAACGCAGCAAATATAATAGGAACTGTTCGGGAGATTGAGTAATTTAGATAGAAAGACAAAAATATAAGCGCTAATGTAGAGAGAACTACAGACAAAGCAATTGTAATAACCGCTTTACTGTTAATGTATCGAATTACCGCTCGATAAAGACCTAAACGAAAGTTAATAAGTAAAGCAAAAGGAGCTAAAGCCAAAAGTAGCAACCAATACTCTTGATTTTCAAAAATATCAGAGCTATCAAACCTTACAAGTAATGCTAGCCAAAAAGAGGTCGCGATAAAAAGTAAATCAGCAAAAATACTTATTACACGCTTTATCGGACGAGGTGCCCCAAACAAAAAGTTTAACGAGAAACCAACAACACTCATATTTAAAATCCATATTTAACTGAAAAATTCATCGCTATTTTTATTTAGCGTATAAATCGATATTACTTCAAGTAACGATTACATTATTTTATTAAAAAAAAACCTATCAAATCGGATAGGTTACGAAACACATTATACCCTAAGTAGTAAAGCTATGTAATGCTTTGTCCTACGAGAATGTTTACAATTTGCTAGATTCACGTAAAACACTTTCAATAGCTTCACAAGTTCTCTTTAAGTCGTCAGAAGTTAATGTTGGATGCACTAAAAACATCAGGCTTGTTTCACCTAACTCCTTAGCTATAGGTAATGACTTTTCAGGTCGAAAGTCTGTGTTGTCAAATGCTTTTTCTAAATAGACTTCAGAGCAAGAACCTTGAAAGCACGGTACACCTAAGGCATTTATTTCATCAACTATTCTATCTCTAGACCAGCCGATTGCAATTTGTTCAAGTTTCACAAACGCATAATATTTATACTCCGCATGCTGGATATACTCTGGAATACTAGTTAATCGAATACAACTAAACTTAGCTAATATTTCTTCAAGTATCTGTGCATTATTGTTTCTTTTTTCGAACCAATCAGGCATACGCTTAAGTTGAATACGACCAATAGCGGATTGCATTTCAGTTAACCGCCAGTTAGTCCCAAAACTGTCGTGTAACCACTGAAAACCTTGCCCTTTTACACTATTGTATATCGAATCCCAAGATTTACCATGGTCTTTATATGACCACATTTTATTCCACAGAACATCGCTATTAGTAGTAACCATGCCACCTTCGCCTCCGGTGGTCATAATCTTATCTTGGCAAAATGACCAACAACCTATATCACCTATAGAGCCAACCGATTTGCCTTTGTATTTAGCACCATGCGCCTGCGCGCAATCTTCAATAACCTTAAGTCCATATTGATTTGCAAGCAGCATTATTTCATTCATCTCACATGGCATACCGGCTAAGTGAACACAAATAATGGCTTTAGTTTGAGTGGTTATAACAGGTTTAATAGTATTAGCAGTGATGTTTTGACTATTGATGTCAACGTCAGCAAAAACAGGTTTGGCCCCCGCAGTAACGATAGAACTTGCAGAAGCTAAAAATGTTCTAGAAGTAACAATAACTTCATCATTCTCACTGCCACCATTAGCCAGACCTATATTCAAAGCAACTAAAGCTAAATCGAGAGCCAAGGTACCGTTAGCAAGTGCAATAGCATAATTAGAGCCAGTAAACAAAGCAAATTCTTTTTCAAATTCACGGCCTTCTTGCCCTGTCCAATAGTTAACTTTATTTGATAGTAAAACTTCAGAAACTTTATCAGTCTCTTCTTGAGTAAAAGAAGGCCACGGAGATAGTTTTGTATTTAACATTCTATTCTACTTTTTATCTAAAGGACGAGCGGGATTACCTACTACAACAGTATTAGCAGGAACATTTTTTGTCACGACAGCCCCCATCCCAACTATAGCTCCTTTACCAATTATTAATGGCTTATCTAAAGAGCCTTGTTTTAATATTGCTCCAGTACCGATATAAGCATGATCTTCTATACGGACGTTACCATTACACATTACTCTTGGAGCAAATGTAACAAAATCGCCTATAACACAATCATGGGCGACATAACTATAAATATTTGCATGGAATGATTTTCCGATTTTTATGTTAGAAGTAAGAGTGACAAATGGGCATAATAAAGAACCCTTACCTATTTCAACGTCATCCATTACAACATTGTTCAAAGAAGAAATTTCAATTTGTTCAATATTATCTGCAGAGATCTTAGTAACTAAAGTTTCTCTCACATTGCTATTTGCAATCGCAATAACTACATTTTTATTATCACAATTACTTTGTAAAAATTGCTCGTATGTTATTACTTTAATCCCAGCTAGCTCTAGCTCTAGCTCTTTACAATTATCATCAATAAAGCAGACTTGAGCATTCAAATTGTTCCTTACTATGTATTCACGGACAAGTGGATAAACTTCTTTACCAAAACCGCTTGCACCATAAATGCCTATAATGTCATTTTTCAAAATTATTTCCTTCGAATTTACTCATAGTTGCTTCACCATCAGCCGAAATACCATCTTTAACAAATACCTTCTTTACCGTTAAGAAAAGTATTTTAATATCTAACCAAAATGTTCTATTTTCAACATACCAAACATCCAATTTAAACTTATCCTCCCAGCTAATAGCATTACGACCATTAACCTGAGCCCAGCCAGTAATACCCGGACGCACATTATGACGTTTAGCTTGCTTTTCGCTGTATAAAGGCAAGTACTCAACTAATAAAGGTCTAGGCCCCACTAGGCTCATATCCCCTTTTAAAACATTCCATAAACCAGGTAATTCATCAAGGCTGGTAGAACGAAGCTTCACTCCGAAAGGTGTTAATCGCTCAGAATCAGGTAAACTCTTACCGTTTTTGTCTTCAGCGTTTCGCATACTACGAAACTTAATCATTTCAAATAAAGCTCCATGCAAACCTGGTCTTTTTTGCTTAAACAATATTGGTTTACCTAATTTTTTTGTAATAACTAAACCAAGAATAAGTAAAGCAGGAGACAAACCTAGTAGCGCACCCGCAGAAATTAAAATATCAAAACAACGTTTCAACAAAATTAGTCCTTATCAAAATGGAAACTTTACAATATACCTCTAAAAATAAAAACCTTTAGCATCCTAGTTTTTACTGTACTCGTTTGAGTAGAACTCCACTAAAGCATCGGTTATATGCTCGGGGCTAAACTCACTAAGGGCTCTTTTCCTAGCAGCAAATGACAACGATTTAGTCATCTGGCTATTATCCATCACCAATCGCATACAATCAACAATCTCAACTGGATCTTTAACCTTGTGCAGTAGTCCTGTCACTCCATCCTCTATGGCATCAGAAATACCATATATATTAGAGCCTATAGCAGGTAAACCTGTTGCTGCGGCTTCAATTACAACACTTCCAAACCCCTCTCTATGGCTGGGTAAACAAAATATATCCGCACATGCCATAAACTTTTGAGGAGCAGTAGTAAAGCCCCTTATAACAATGTTTGGGTTCACAATATTTTGCAATATATCATCTTCATCAGGGCCAATTATTAACAACCTAGCCATTTCTCTTTTTCTGTCCTTTGAAAGACGTTCGAATGCATCTAAAAGTTCAACGATACCTTTATCACGATTAACTCTTCCTAAAAACAAAAACACAAAATGAGCATCTGATAGGCCTAACTGTTCACGTAACTCTTTACGGTAGTTTTCAGATGGTGAAAACTTCTGACAATCAACACCAGATATTGAACCATTAGCTAAAACCTTAGACTTTCGCTCTGAAACAATGTTTTCGTTGATTAGAAAATGTCGTTGAGATGGACTATCAACTAATATATTAGTGCTACAATAAGAAGTAAGTCTATCTAAAGCTTTAAAACAATAGCGCTTAAATCCAGAATAATTTACCCAAACCTGCCCTGTAAACGTATGAAATCGATTTTTATTGCCAGCGATCATTGACGCAAGCATTGCAAGAAGTCCTGCTTTGGGCGTCACTGAATGCACGATATCAAACCTAAATTCTCTAAATGTAGAATAAAGCTTGCAAAGGCCAGTAAAATCTTTAAAAAGAGATATTTTCCTTTGAATAGAGATATCTATTAATACTATTCCGTCAAAACTATAGCTAGTTGGTTTCTCGCCAGAAAAGTTAGCTATTAAGTATACATCATGAGTTACAGCTAACTTCTCAAAATATCCCAACAAAAAACTCTGCGCAGTCATTGGGCTTGAAACAACATAGGCAATTTTTTTTCTTTTATTCATCATTGATTCTGTTTAATTGTATTATTCTTGTTACAGGAAATACGTCTTTTAATAAATATTATAAAGGTGCTTATTCAAAAAAACGTATATAGATTTAAACCAACAAAAGTTAACGTTATGTCCAAATCACTATAGCCACTTTATGAATACATATAAATTTCCCACCCGTTATTCTAACCTATAGTTGAAGTGTTACTTCTCAAGTTAATATAGAATTCTTTTCGGCGAGAGACTAATTCTGAACTTTTATATTCTTGTGCATTTTTCCTATTTAATCTTGCAAATGAGTACATTTTATCAGGCTTTGAGAGAAAGTCTCTTATTTTATCAGCTAACTGTTTATCATCATTAGCGTCAACCAAACAATCGCGAGGTAACAATTCAGGAATTCCACCTACCCGTGTAGCAATACATGGTACTCCGCAGGCCATAGATTCTATAACAACCCTTGGTAAACCTTCAGTCAAAGAGGGCAAAATAAAAAGATCTGAGTCCAAAAAGTGTTGTCCAATTTCATGCATGGTTGAAACTGCACCAATAAAAAAAACTTCTGCTGACAACCCTAGAGCCTCTGATTGTGCTTTATATTCATCTATCTCTCGTCCCTCACCGATAATATTGAGGACAAATGTTCCCCCTTGTTTTTTATAAGTAGCCAGAGCACTCAGTAACACATGAAGGCCTTTATACCTCTGCTCCAACGAACCAATAAACAGTAGCTTTCTAATTTTGCTGAACGTCCTCTCTATTGGAAATTCAAAAAAAGACTCAGGCAACTGAATACTTGAATAATGTGTCGTAAACGAACTTACATTTACAGGATATTTTTCTTGAAGAGTGCGTTTCGTTACATACGATGCACCACAAGCTTTAGCTACCTGTAATTTTAGCGCCTTAGAAAAGTACCATTTAAAAAGTGATCGCAATATATGCATACTAGACCTTTTAGAAAATACCTCCTCAGGATCTCCCACAACTTCGACTGCATATTTTTTTGAACAATTTTCGAGCTCTTTAAATAAAAAGGTACCAATAATACTGGGGACTCTCAAAATAAATGACGCATTCATTGTGGACACCTTTTTTAAAACCCTGCGTATTTTAAAAATATTCTTCAACATACCAAACGGGCCAATATAATGAGGAAGAGATAATAGTTTTACTTGTTCACAATCAACACGTTTCCAATTATCTTCTGGCTCATTAACAAATGAAGTTCTAGCAACTATATACACATGTGAAAAAACATCTAGGTAACGGTGCCAAAATTCATTGTCATATTGCCCATCGGTCCATATAAAACCGTTCGTACAGGTTATAAAACGGAATTCACTTGTAACAACCACTGAGTTAATCATTTAACAACCACACCTTTTTTTACTTTTGTATTCATTTTGAAAACTATTGAAATAACGATCGAAAATAAAACGACTTTAATAAAAGTCGATGGTTCGCTAAACCTTTCAGATAGAGGAAAGAAGTATATTGCGCTAGCTAAAATAGCGTAAATCACACCAGTACGTATAGTGGGAGCACGTCTGAATCGACCATAAAAAAAACCACAAATAGCTCCCCAAAATAGAGGGAAAATAATAATACCCGTCATTCCTAAATCAATATAGTATTGAAATAATGCCGTTGCATTGTTTGGTCCTCTGAAAGTATCATTTAAAGAAACTTCATTTCTAAACCCCATAAACCAAAGAAAAGGTCGAAAAAACAACGCCCCGTTAGTTGACTCATTAATTCCATAATAAATCCCCCCTTCCATCACCATCTGTAAATTTCGAGGGGCAGGTCCACCAAAGTATATATATAATTGTTCTAAGAGTAGATTATCAAGATCCGTTAATTGCAGTAAATCTAACCCTCTTGTTTCTCCAATTAGAACAAAGCCCCATAAGAATGCAGATATAAATATCGACCCAAAAATTATAAGTGTTTTTTTACGTTGCTGTCGTAAACTCTTAGATGTGTATGGCCATAATGTAACAAATATTATTACAGACATTAGTATAGATTCAATTGCACCAACCCTTTGAGTAGTTAGTAACGTACAAATAATAGAAACTAATGCCAATAAAATTTGAAAATAAGTTTTTTTAATTCCATAGAGAATAGCGTTCATAGTAGTCAATAATATGACTAACTGAAAAAGAGCCAAAAATACCCCTAGCGTACCAGGTATAAAAGTTGAACGATCATCATTTACATTTTCAGAGAAAGCCGGAAGCCCTCCATTTTTCACAATTGCAAACACGTATACGCTCATAGCAATAAGAAAAGAGATAGTTATGATTTGATTTAATTTAATATGATCCCAATTTAGCTGTAAGGTTCCTATTTGCTCACGGTACCTTGTTTTTATCGGATACATCGCTAGCGTCGACCCAATAAAGAAACTTAAAATAGAAAACAATATAACTAACCACGTTTGGAAGTTAAGCATTTCATTGAAGTGTGAAATGTGACCTGAAAACTTAACATCTAAAGATGTTAAGAATAGTGATATTGACCATGTCGCACAAAGTATAACTTGAGGAGATGCAAAATCTCGAGTAAGAAAATACCCTAAACTAATAAGAAGTACAGAAATAACAATAACTATATAAGATACGTCATTCATTCGTTCATATGGTAAAAAATCACATAAAACGCCAATAATTAGCAGAAAAAATAAGGTTGCACGTAGATGAGAAAAGGGCATTAAATTATGATGAACCTAATATTTTAAGCCAAGTAACAGAATAAGCTTCATGTGAATAATTTTCTTGGGCATATTTTCTGGCCATAAGAGACAAAGCTTCTCTTTGCTTATGATTATTAATTAAATATAACAGCGAATCTTTCCAATCATTTTCGCTAGTAACTAGCTTACCCGCACCAGATTCATTATATACTTGCCTTCCAATCCCAAGGTCAGGAGAAATAAAAGGTACTCCGCAGGCCATATATACAAAAATTTTCCCTCCACCACGCGCTTTATCCCAAGTGGTATCTCTAAGATTAAAGAGGCCTATATCAAATTGCGGAATAATATTTCTTTCGTTATCTAAGCTCCAAGGCTCAATAGTGACTTGAACATTATTTAACTGAATATCTTGCTGTCCACATCCCACCAAAATTAATTTAAGTTTATAGGCAGAGCCCAGCTCGTCAATTAAGGGTAAAAGCGGTTTTATAAACCCATATGTACTAGGGCTCCCCGTCCAACCTAAAACAATTTCATCAGAAGTTATGGTGTTACGAGGCAAGAAATTTTCACAGTCAATGGGGCCACGCATCACATAACTTTTACAGTTAAATGCTTCTGTAACCTCGAGTAATGAATCATTCTCAATGATCGCACTCTCTGATATTTTAAGTGTTTTTAAAAATTTAGGGCGCTGAAAAAGTAAAAACAAAGTACGATGAAGTAAACTTAATCCTTCATCTAAATGCATTAAATGAATCGGGTCGCTAAAATCAAAAATCACCTTTTTATTCAATTTTTCAATAGTTCTTAGAAGGCTCTTACTTAAAAGAGCCTCTTGAATTACGATCACGTCAGCCCACCATAGTAAAGCACGAATTTCTTTTTCTACAATAAATCGAGAAGTTAATTTACGTTTAATAGTTCCTAAAACACCTTTCCCGCCAACATTTCTAATATAGGTCACTGTTTTGCAGCTAAATCCTTTTTTTTCTAAGAATGGAATCATTTGCCATACCCGAAAACGAGAACTTGCTCTGTGTTGTTCACCAATAGGGATAAATAAGATATTAGGCTTGTTTTTTAGTTTGGACATCTTTCGTTATATACTTTTCAAATAAGTTAAAATTCCATCAGCGACTCTTTCACCAGACTTACCATCAGTAAATTTGCACTGCTGCTTGACTATCGCTTGTCGCTTTTCTTTATTGATACTCGGATCAATAAGATAACAACGCGTCTGTTCTATCATATCTTCTGGAGAGTTAATCAAATGGACTCCACCAGTTTTACGAAGTTCTCGATAGTGTTCATATTCATAAAATCTCTTCACAGAATGCGCAAAAGGAATAGATGTTCTTAGATCAAAAGCAACACTTAAGCTTGGGGTATTAAAAACAGCTGAATCAATTGTCATTGTTGAGGCAACATTTAACACTACATCACTGTACAAAACAGTTTCAGCTATCTCGATATCATCTTGTTTTGAAAATAGCCTATCTCTAAAGGCATTATTCTTGCCTGGAACTTGCAACACAACATTCTCCATATTTTGCAAAGGTTTAAAGTCGCGTTCTTCTGCAAGAGGGTGTAATCGCACTAACAACTGTGCATCACCTAATTCACCTCTATGTATTGCTACTGCTAATTGACAAGCGATGTCTACTTCGGCTGAGACTTCATCTCCAGGTGATAAGAATAATGACTTATTACCAGTAGTATAAGTAACAAGTTTTTTATTTAAATCTAAGCCAAAAGCTTTAAAAAATTCCTCCTTAGATCTAATTCCCTTTTTAGTGAAATAATTGTCAAACCTAGGTATCCCACTAATGAAGATATCATTCTCAGGAAAACCGAACAATTCTATAGCTTCTTGCTTCATTACGTCGTTCCATACGACTAATTTTTTCACGCCGAATGGGAAAAAACCTTTAGTAGTAAAGTTATCCCAACTGCTAACCAAAGCAATGACAGGTAATTTACGAACAGTTGCCTCTTTTAGTATCGGATAGTCAGGTGATGCGCGCAGCACTCGAGTAACTACCACTAAATCAGGCTTATGTCGTTCAAAAACATCTTTATATTCACGTTTCTGATTGCTTACTCGCATTAAAAAACCTAATAATCGCTGAAACTTAAACCTGCCAATAATTTTACTGACAAAATTTGACAATGGAATAAAAAATCTAAGTGCGCTTGTATTATCATTTTTTGCGTGCAAACGTATCGTATTTGACTTAAAAGCTAATGTAGACAAATAAAAGCTTTGCCAAAATAACTCAAACCGGTTGGCTCTATAATCACCTAGATATTCAAACTCAATATTATCGCCACCAAACTCATTCTGAAACTCAGCATCATTACTGGCACTAGACAAGATAACTAAACGAATGTCATCCCTAGCTTTCAACTTAATATAAGTATCACTCCTTAGAACATCACGGATAGTTTGTCCAAACGGCAAAGCTATCAAAATTTTTCTTTTATACATTATAAACTACTATTCCTTAAAACTTCGAGTTACATATTTGTTAAATCGGTTATAAAGCAAAGCGGCTCGCGTGCCACAATAAGCAACATAAGCGAGCGCAGCGGCTTGGATACCAAACAAAGGTACAAACAATAAAAGGATGCTTATCTGAATAAGCAAAGCAACTCCCATAGACGCAGCTACCTGACCAGCGCTATTTATAGCAACAAGTGCGGCTTGCCAATACTGAGAAATTAAAACTAACGAAAGCCCAACAACTAAAATAGGTAATAAATTAAGTCCACTAGAGTAACTATCTCCAATAAAGTAAGGAAAAACTAATGGAGCAACAAACCACATGCCAAGGCAATAAGTGACAGCTAGCCCACATGTGCCTAAAATTAAATTACGCAACACTTTTTTAAATAATAAGACATTCTTTTTAGCTAATAATCTTACAAATTCAGGAAAACTGACTTGAAACAAGGCGTTGGTAGGAAAGGCCAATAATTGAACTATATTTCTGGCTAATTTGTAAGCACCACTGCTTGCTGGTCCTAGTATAGATCCAACTATGACTGTATCCGCTTGAGTATGAATAGTCTTAATCGTAAAAGTGAGAGTAGAAGTCAGCATTAGATGAAATACTTCTTTAAACTCAGAATTTATATTTTTAAGGTTCAATTTAAAATAATTGTTTATATTCAATGCTTTTAATGCATAAAAAATTGACCAAAGTAAAATTGCTCCTCTAATTGCTGCGACGGTGACCATCCAAGTTAATATCTCGGTCCAATCAGCCTTAGCAAAGATTAAATATAAATTACCTGAAAAAATTAAAACAGCATTTATTATCTCAGTCACTGAAATAATAAAAAATTTGTTAGCCACTCTTAAAACAGCAACACTTGATGCATAACAGAAGCTAAGTAAAGGTACAACTGAAAATAATTGGAACCACTTCAAATACTCATTACTATCGAACAAGAAGGGGACGATAAAAGAAGACGCAAAAAAAAGTACCATTGTGGCAACTAAAGCTACAAAAAAATCAATAAAAACACCTAAAGCAATTAAAGACCCAGCTTTCTCTCTTTGTTTATGCTCTATATAATCAATTAAAAATTTGGTTATTGCCTCTGTCGTCCGCAACGTTAATAAGCCAGTAGTCAATAAAACAGTTGAGGTAATAAGAGCTATAACGCCATATGTCTTGACACCCAAATATTCGGCTATTGCAAACGTTGACAACGCCATTAATAACGTTGATATAGCTCCACCGCCAAGCAACCATGAAAACCCTGTAACAAATCGCTGTAGTATAGGAGAATCAGAAAATTGGCTTTTAATTCGTTCAATTCCAGTCAATTTTTTTACCTTACCAGGCCAAAAGGAAGTATATTACAACCATACCTTGATAGAGCTTGTAGCCCACCCAATATATCCTCTCGACTTATTTCCTTTAGTTCAACATTAAAATTATTTTCAGCCAATACTTTCTCAGTAAAACTTGTATAGATGTGAAGTCCTCCATGACGATAACAACATATTCTACGTTCAATTACTTCAACATTATCATATATATAACTAAAACCTTTTTCAATTTTTCTCATTTGGCTTTCATAAACTAACTTACTCAAAACGGAATGAGATACGGTATAGTTTCCAATCATCACTCAGGGCTATTTGCAATGAACTTACGGACGAACTCATGCCTTAATTCAGAACCTGTTAAAATAACTACTTTTTTCATATAGAACTTTTACCCATAACTTTAATTAGTTTATCAACCATAAATTCTTCAGTCATTGCCATAGATTCGTAACTTGCACCAGCTAAATGAGGAGTAACGAGTAAGTTATTATATTGCTTAGCATAAGCTAGTAATTGATTTTTAATAAAATTATTCGTAGAGCGTTCGCCTGGAATAACGTCAATAGCTGCGCCCGCTATAGTATTATCTCTCAAGGCATCCAATAAAGCCCTTGCATCCAATATATCTCCTCGAGAAGTATTAATAACAACTGCATGCTTAGGTAATAAATATAATTCATTTTCTCCAACTAAATTAGTTGTTTCTGGTGTTAATGCCGCATGAATTGATAATATATCAGCACCCGTCATTAGTGACGCTAACGACTCACATGCCTCGACACCTTCAGGGTATTCATCTACATAAGGGTCAAAAGCTTTAACATGCATGCCAAAAGCTTTAGCATAGCGAGCGATTATCTTAGCAACACGACCAAAGCCAACAAGAGCGATTGTCTTTCCATAACTGTCATGCCCTTTATAAAGATCTCGGTTCCAATTACCTTCAATTACAGAGTGACAAGCAGGCTTTATATTTCGAGTTAAAGATAAAAGCAATCCCCAAGTAAATTCAGCAGTTGCAGGAATTGATTCTAGGAATTCAGTTTCCCCTTTCAACGTAAGCAGCGATATTTTCTTTTCACTAAGATACTCTTTATCAACATGGTCCTCACCAGTAGTTGGCGATACAATGTACCGTAGAGATGAATAATTTTTTAAAAACTCTTTGTCTAGCTGATAGCCAAGCCGGATAAATAATACTTCCGTACTATCTCTTTCAATGGATATGTCGCTTGAGCACTCTACATCCCCGACTAACCCAAGTTTTTCTATTGCCTGAAGACTAAAGTCCTGAGGCTCTAGTATTTTAATCTGTAATTTATTCATTACTATTTAATTTCTTTTGAAAAATAAATTCCGCGTATTCTAGGTCTAGCTCAGTATCAATATTTAAAGAACGTTCAGCTGACATTATATAAGGATAACATAAATCACTAACTATTAGTCCTTGCTCCATCAAAAGCTCTCTTGACGATAAATAAACACAACCATTACGATGGAATACAGCGGGTAAAGCTTGTCGCAAGGCTCCATCCGGTTCACTCATAACTTTGTTCAAAATATCTTTATCAATTGTATACATCCTTGACGGATGACAGTCTTCGACTTGATATAAAGAGACAAGAGAATCGCATTTTTTTTCAACAATTGTTTTAATTGCTTTATCTATATCTGTTGCACTTCGTAAAGGAGCTGTAGGCTGAAGAATCATGATATAATCATACTTAACCCCGTTAAGCTCTTCTGCTTGAGTTAGCGTATGTTGTAATACTGGCAGCATAGGTGTTCTGTCTTCTGCTAATGATTGAGGTCTCATTAACACAGTTGCGCCATAAGACTCAGAAATATCCGCAATTTCAGTATCGTCGGTTGAAACCACAACATCTGTTAGATATTCGCTCTCCAAAGCTGACTCAATTGAATAGCCAATCAGGTGTTTACCTGCTAATAGCCTTATATTTTTTCTAATTACACCCTTAGAGCCACCGCGCGCGGGAATAATCCCAAGAACTTTTGATTCATTAGTAAGCAAGTTTTTTCTCCACAGATGGTGAAACTTCGGCCAATACAGCAGCTATATTTTCTCCGGCGAATCCATCTCCATATATCTTTTCCGACTTAAAAAGCTGTTCTCTCTCACAGTGATCATTTATCGCATTACGTATTTCATTACGATCATAATTAACATTTACAACATTTTTCCCACAATCTCGACCACCTTGACGACTACCAATGTTTACGACAGGAACCCCTAAAAAGCTGCACTCTCGAATACCTGTACTAGAGTTACCAACCAAACATTTACTATTTACTAAAAGTTTAAGAAAGTCTTTTCCTTCCATGTTCTTAAAAAAGTGCATATGCTTTGGTTTATGCACTTCTCTGAAAGATCTCAGCCCCTTTGAAGTTCCATCGGAACCAGCATCTACATTAGGCCAAAACCAAAGTACTGGTATATCTAAGTCTTTAACTGCTTCTAATGTCTCCTGAATATGCTCTTTCGATTGTCCAAACTCGGTTGTAACTGGGTGTTGTAAAACTACGATATACCCATTTGATAAATCTTGTATATCACCAACCCCCTTATATTTATTATAAGGGTCAAAGTCTAATTCACTTGAACTAAGCACTTCAGCCGCTAAATCCATAGAAGGGCACCCACAATTAAACACTGTATTTACCCTTTCTCCCATTTTTATAACACGTTCTTTAGCTTTATCACTTGCGACTAAATGTATATCTGAAAGTTTTGTTATAGCATGACGCACTTTTTCATCAATGTTGCCTGTTACTTCTCCACCTTGAATATGTGCCAGAGGTATATTCATATATGACGAAGCAATAGCAGTAGCCATTGTCTCAAATCTATCAGCTATAGAAACGACAATATCTGGTTGTAATTTATCAAACGCACTAGATAGTTCTATAATTCCCAAGCCAGTTGTTTTGGCCATTGAAGTTGGATTTTCTCCTTCAATAACCATATAGATTTTTTCATCAATATTAAAACCATCTTGCTGAACATAAGTTGATGCATTTCCATATCTATCTAATAGTGCGGAACCGGCAAGAATTAACTGTAACTCAAGTTTTTCATTACTTTTTATTGCAATTAATGCTGTCTTAATTCTCGAATAACTTGGTCGGGCTGTAATAACAACACATATTTTCTTTTTAATTTGTTTCATATTTACCCCTTTAAATCCTCAAATGACAAGAAATGATCAGCAGGCAATGATTGTATTAAAGTCTTCCCTATTACTAATTCTACTTGTTCTGGTGTAATACCTTTACCTGGTTTTTTAAAGCGAAGATGCTCTAAAGTTAACTTAGTTCCTGCTTCTAATTCACTTGATAGTACAATCGACTTCTGAAATAACGTTCTTAATTCTGACATTTCTTCAATCGCCATTGCATTTTTATCAACCGGGTTGCTTTGCATTTTGTGTATTTCATTGCTTCCCTCGACTAATAACTCCAGTTCACTGAATGTTAATGATGAACTGACGTCTGGGCCAAACATTTTTTTATCAAATACAACATGTACTTCCAGTATTGTAGCTTCAAGAGCTACTGCAGCTAAACATGAAAATATCTTCCCAGAATGGTCGGATAACCCTACAGGACAATTATATCGAGCTAAAAAATCAGAAACATTATTTAGCCCAATTTTTTCAGCCGGGCATGGATAAGCTGTCGTACATTGTAAAACAGCAAATGGTATTTTATATTCTTTCAGCAGGTTTACTGCAAAATCAACTTCTGAAAGTGGGCTCATTCCAGACGACAGCACTACAGGCTTACCTGTTAAAGCTATTTCTTGTAACAAAGGTAAGTTGTTAATATCGCCAGAGCTTATTTTCCAAAAAGGGACATCAAGCTTTTCCAAAAGTTTAATTGCTTTCGAAGAAAAAGGGGTACTAATAAAGTCAATGCCTAATTCATCAGCATGTTTTTTTAGTCCTTGCCATTGCTCTTCATTGAACTCCATTCTCTCCCAGTATTCATATCTACTGTCATCTTGATAACTAAAATTTACACGCCAAGGTTCACCTTTAGTGCTCTCTTCCGATGCAAAATGAGTTTGGAATTTGACTGCATCTGCGCCAGCAGCAGCAACAGCTTCAATATACGCATGTGCTAAGCCCAAACTTCCATCATGAGCTTGAGCAATCTCAGCAATAATATATGGCTTTTGTCCTTTCCCTAGAGTTTTATTTTTTACTTTAAATGTATTCATTCTTATCTCAGCTTGGTGTTGGAGTTAAAACTTGTTCGAATTTTGAAATCATAAGGGGTAAATCATCTAAAACAGAGCTCGGTAAAAACCTTATAGAATCGCTTATTAATTGAACACTTGTTGTAGGGAATTTCTCTTCATTGCTAAAATCAAGATCATGCCAAACGACTTCACACCCAGTATGTTTTTCAAGTATTTCTGCTATTTGAAATGAAGAAACATTAATTCCTGAAGCTATATTATAAATTTTATGCTCTAAGTTTTCACATAAAGTTAAACGATAAACAGCATCCGCAACATCTTCTACAGAAACATAATCTTTCGCATACTGTTTAGATACATACATATCTATACGCTTTTCGACAATTGCATTACGGGTGATAGAAGGGAGATACAAAGGGCTTTTTAGTGCCATACCATAAACATTACTTGGTCTAACTATAGTAATATTCTTTTTACTTAGTAAACACAGTTCTTCTGATACCAATTTAGTTAGGTTAAAAAGCCGACGTTTATCAGTTGAAGATATCAACAAATCATCAGTTTCTAGAGAGCTACTTTTCTCCATATACAATCGAGTTGAAGATAAATAAATTAGTTTTTTAAAATCTCCTCGTTCAACTATATTTACCAACGAATTAATATTTGATTCAACCACCTTGAATGGGTTACTGGTACAGTCTCCGTATCCGGCACAATAAATAACAATACCTAAATTTTTATCAAAGAGTTCTTCATCATTCTTTTCAGGAATAAACACATCATGGCCAGCTCTTTCTAATAGGAAACATATTTCGGTCCCTATAAATCCTTTTCCACCAATAACTGTGTACTGCATACTACTTTTCCTTCAATTTAATATACTCAGCAAAAGTTGGGAGTACCGAGTCTTTTTCTGATAGTTGAGGAGATATACTTCCCCAGTCAATACCTAAATCTTTGTCATTTCAAATAAGGCCAGCTTCGTCTGATGCATCATAACAATCAGTGCATTTATAGTAAAATCCAGCCTTTTTAGACAATACCAAAAAACCGTGAGCAAAGCCTGGAGGAATTAAAAACTGTCGATGATTATCACCCGATAAAATAACGCTTTCATGCTGTCCAAAAGTTTTCGACTCTGAGCGTAAATCTACTGCAATGTCCAGAATTTCACCCGAAGTTACGCTAACAAGCTTTCCTTGAGGTTTGTTTTTTTTGAAGTGTAAGCCCCTCAGTACACCTTTTGTAGAAGATGAACAATTATCTTGTACGAACTTATATGGTATTCCATTTTGGAAATATTTTTCTTCTTGGTAACTTTCAAAAAAATAGCCTCGTTCATCTCCAAATTTTTTTGGTTCGATGATTAGCAAATTTGATATTTTAGTTTTAATTACCTTCATCATTAATAACCATTAATCACTTTAATTAAATACTGACCATAGCCAGTTTTTTCATCACTTATATTTGTTCCAAAAGTTGAGTTTTCGAGATCCACTTACTCTGATAAGAAATTTCTTCTAAACAAGCGACTTTAAAGCCTTGTCTACGTTCAATAGTCTGAATAAATTGCTCCGCATCCATTAAACTATCGTGTGTACCTGTATCCAACCAAGCAAACCCTCTTCCCAATTCTTCGACATGCAAACAATCGAGTTCTAGATACATATTATTTCCAACTCTTCGCAGGAAGATGGTTTAACTTTTTTTGCTTTTTTAACAACATCATTAGGGTAAAAGTAGAGCCCTGGTACTGCGTAATGTGATTATATTCAACCTACATCATCAAACTGTAATCTAGACTAATCACAAGCTGGCGCAGTCAAAAGTAATCAAGTATTATTTACTTTCGATAAAGTAAGTTTATTTATCTATTTCATCATGCTACTTGTTTTAAACTTAACTCTCAAATAGACGTCAAACTGATTTTTTCGCACGAAAATAACGGCTAAGTGCTATTATTGTTGCCAGCATGAAGCCAAAAAACGTTCCTAATATAACGTTAAGTGCTCGTTTAGGCTTTGCTTTTTCATCTGGAGCATTAGCTGGATCTATCGTTTTTAGTACATACTCATTTGATACTTCAGCTAACATAATAGTTTTAGTTTGTTCTTCAATTAATTGATAAAATACAGTTTGCATATCCGCTAATTGAGTTTCTAGTAATTTTTCGCTTAAAAAATCGATACTCCGTTGCGCTTCAGTTTTGTCTTGATCACGCATGGTACTATTAATTTCATCGACTAACCAAGTCAACCATTGTTTAGCTATTTCTGGCGAGTAATGTTCAATGGCTATCGTAATCATTCCAGTTTCTTTATCTGTTGATACAGATAAGCCTTCTGTAAATTTTTTGAACGACTGCCATCGTGATGGTTCAGAAGTATTTGTCCCTTCAATTTCTCTAGTCCATGTTTTACTTTCGGTATCATAGAGCCCCTCGTCTACTATCAGAGTATTAGTACTTTTATTCCAATTTTTCGTTGCCATTAAAGGTACCAATAACTGATGACTTTGGATGAAGTTTTCGATAAAAAGGCGAGACTTCAGTACTTCAAGCGCTAGGCCTGTTTTATCAGTACCACCACCACCACCTAGATTTATGCCAGCTAAACTGGCCAAACCGCCAAATTGGCCAGCCATTTTCGCTAAACCACCTGCGCCGCTTTGTTCGCCAGCTGGCGCGAGCAATATAGAGGCTTTGTATATATTAGGTTGATTAATAGCATATATTATTGATGAAATGGCAAATATAAAGGTAATTGCGATAATTAACTTTTTGCCTGACCATATGGCAAACCATAACTCAGCTAAATCGATTTCATCGTCTTTTTCAGGATTTTGATAAGAGGCATTTGAATTCATGGTCAAAACTTCGGTAGAAGTTCCCCGCTGTAATTTAGTACTTTCCACAATAACTCACATTTAATATCATTTTTTATTTCAATAATCGAAAATTCGACAACTCATACCGACTAGGCTTAAAGCGTTCGTATTATAACAACCATTCACTACCAATTAATAGCTGTTTAATGTTTTGACGTAAGTCTTTCTAGCTAAGAACTTTTAGCTCTAAAGTTTACAAACTACCAATTGCAGCAACTGCTACCGCCGAGTTGTAAATAATTTGCGTTACCGCAGACCAAAGCGTTAAACCGTCTTTATATTCTAAATCTAATGGGATGACGATAGTATCACCTGCCGCTAACATCTCATCTTGGTTTGAAAACCAATTACTGTTGCTGGCCAAGCGAACAGAGCCGTCAGCCTTGATAATATAAATACGCTCTTGGTCGGCGCGTGTTTTTAAACCACCTGAGCGTTCAATATAGTCATTTAGATCAAAATTAGATTTATATAAATGTGAAGTTGCATATTGTACCTCACCTATTACGCTAATAGACTCTCGACTTTTAGGAATGTAAAGCGCATCGCCATTATCTAAACGAATATCATTCGAGTTGTCATTTTCAAGCAAGTGAGGTAAATCAATTACTAAACGTCCCACAGCTTCAGCAACATTTAATTTACTTAATAAGTTGTTCGACTCTGCCAACGTTGCACCGTTGTTCTTATCGTCACCTGTTAAGCTAATTTGCGCGGTTTCACTGGCTAGTTGCTCTTGCAGGTGTGCAATTTTCTCTGCTTCTTGTCGCTTTAATGCTTCTCGAGTAAAAACAGCAGCTTTTGCATCAGCTTCTGATGTTAGGCCGCCTGCACGCAGAATAACGCTACGTAATGTTTCACCTTTTTGCAACACATAAGTCCCTGGGAACACCACTTCACCAGCGAGTTTAATTGAGCGTTTTTCTTGCCAGTCTGGAATGCGTTTAACATGTAAGGTATCAAGTGACTTAAGTAAGAAGTCGGTTGATAAGTTAATATTTTGATGGCTGACTTTTGCAGTTTTTACACCATCGTGAGAAAAACGTACTAAGTCAGCATTGACTAAATAGCTTGACTCTTTCAACCCGCCAGCTAAATTTACCAGTTCTCTACTTGTCATATTAGTTACGTACGGATATTGCCCCGGAAAATGCACGTCACCTGAAATACTTACCACATTTTGAGCAATAGTTTTGTCTGCCTGTTGATGAAGTTCTGCAACAAGTTCTTTTAGCAGTGGCTCTCGTGATTGTTCTCTTTGAAATAAAAATAATCGGTCAAGTGGTGATAACGACATTGCTCTAGCCGACTGTTTAGTCAGATCAATATAAAACACGCGAGTATTTAGCTGCTCATTTTTTCTGGCTAGTAAGGCGAAAGTTATTTCTGAATTCTCGGTGTACCCCATACCTGCGTTTAATAAATCCCTCACTGTGCCATTAACCGTAAGAGGATAAGCACCTGGGTTGCGTACAGCACCATGAACACTAACAATATTCGCAAATTGATTAAGTTGCGCTTGTGCCTTTAGCACTTTTAATAGTGGTTTTAGGCTATCACTTCTATTGGTACTCTTGTTAAATACATAAATAGTGTCATCAGTATTCAGTGCAAAGTCTGACTCTACAGCGTTGTGCTTTATATAATTTGCATAATTTACACTGTGGTTGCTCAACTCACCTGTTTTTGGGTTTTTACGTGTAATTAAAATATATTCAAGATCTGGCTGTGATTTAAAGTCTCTTATATTGCGAAGAATATCACTCAGCTTTATGCCTTTATGCCAACCGTAAGTACCTGGGCGTTCTACATGCCCTTTAACAGTAACACTTCTTTCGAGAGTAGTAAGCACTGAACTTACTTCAAGTGTATCGCCATTTCTAATATGTTGATTTTTATCCGCGTGTAAGTTGATACTTATAACAGAGCGTAAACCATTATCATTGATACGTGATATTTTACCTATTTTTTCATATGCAGAAGCGGTTACGCCGCCAGCAAGTTTAATAGCATCGTTTATGGTTTGCTCATTTTTCAGTTCATAAATTGCAGGACGATTTACTTGACCTGCTACGCCGACGGTTTTTCCAACTGTTGGTACAAAAACGACATCACCAGCCATTAAATTAATATCACCAGACGTGTCACCTTGTAAAAGCAATTGATATAAGTCTAATTCAGCAATAACGTTACCACGACGTTTTACTTGAATATTACGCAATGAACCTATGTTACTCACCCCGCCCGCTGCATATAAGGCTTGTGTAACAGTAGATAAAGAACTTAATGTATATGAGGCAGCGCGGTATGCTTCACCAAGCACAAACACACGAATAGAACGTAGCTCTCCCATTGAGATACTACTTTTCACGCCAATTTTTCGTTCTTTAATAATGTTATTAATTAAATTTTTAGCTTCACTAAAACTTTGGCCTGCAACATTTATTGGCCCTAACTTCGGAATATCTATATTGCCTTGACGATTCAGTGCTAGGTTTAGGCTGACAGTTTCTTTACCGTAAAGTTGAATTGATAACGTATCACCAGGGCCTAATATATAATTAGATGGAATAGGTACATCTGATACAGGTGCAAATGTTGTCGGTTCGCCAGCAAATAAACTATAACCAAAGGGCTTTAACTTTTGAGGTTGTACTTTCGCTGTAAATTGAAGTTCCTGTTCTTCACTTTCTTGTGCTTTAGGAGCTTTTATATTTTCAGAGTTTAATGATTCAAGGCTTCCATCTACAGTATTTAATTCTATTGTGGGTGCACGCGCTGGCACTAAGTCATTGAGTGAAGGGGATGGTTCTTGATTATCTGAAGCGTTTGTTAACGCACCTAAACTTGAAAGGTCAACCCCCATACTTTTTGCTAACGCTTGTTGTTGGCTTGGAGGAAGTTGCTTAAATTGTTCAATTTGGGCTTGACTTATTTCAGCCGAGGCAGCATTAAAAGCAGTAGCGAAAAGAAAAACAGAAAGTGTACTTTTGACAAGAGAAAACTTCATTTATTTAACTTCTAATAATTTAATAACAACTCGTTCGATTATCAAATGATTAGTAAGCAAAATTAAACAATAAGGCCGTCCGTTACATCCGTATAAAGGAACATAAAAGCATTTAGTACGTATATATTAGAATAAATGCTTTATTATGAGCGCGGCATAGTAGATGAATTCAGTTACTTTGTCAAAAATTTAATATACCAGGGCATGGCTTTATTTATACCCTGTTGAATTCGAAATTCAGGCTCGTAGCCCAGTAATTTTTTCGCTTTTGAAATATCGGCTTGTGAATGGCGAACATCTCCGGCTCTAAATTCACGATATATTGAATCTTTAGTGTACTTAACATCATTGTTATTCAGGGCTGATGCTAAACTAGCAAATAACTCGTTTAACGTAGTTCTATCACCTAGCGCAACATTATAGATGTGATTTTTACCTGCCTCATTAGCCATAGCAGCTAATATATTAGCCTGTACGGCATTTTCAACAAAACAAAAGTCTCGACTGGTTTCACCATCACCATTAATGAATAAGTCTTGATTATCTATCATTGCAGCAGTCCATTTTGGAATTACAGCAGCATAGGCTCCTTCTGGTTCCTGACGTTTACCAAAAACATTAAAATAACGTAGCCCAGTAGAGTTTAATCCATAGGTTTTATGAAATACATCAGCATAGAGTTCATTAACGTACTTAGTCACGGCATACGGAGACAGCGGCTTACCGATATTATCTTCCACTTTAGGCAATGCAGGGTGATCGCCGTACGTAGAACTAGACGCTGCATAAACAAAGGTTTTCACTTTTGCATCTTTCGCTGCTGTTAACATATTAACAAAACCGGTGATATTTGCCGAGTTCGTTAATATTGGGTCAGCAATTGAGCGAGGTACTGAGCCTAATGCCGCTTGGTGTAATACATAATCTACGGGCTTATCATGCAGGCTTATGGCTTTTTGGCAATCTTCAACATTTCGAATATCACCTTGAATAAAGCTAAAGTTTTTCCATTGCTCCGCACTTACCTCTAATTCAACTTCATCTAAATTGTGCTGATGGCCTGTTGCAAAGTTATCTAAACCGATGACTTTTTGATTTAAAAGCAATAGCGTTTCGAGTAAGTTTGAACCTATAAAGCCCGCAACCCCCGTTATCAACCAAGTTTTAGGTGCATTTTTTAACTGATTTTGTACTTCTTCATAACGAGACATTGATAATTCCATAACTTACTGCTGTTTTATTGACTATGTTTTACTTACTACTTTACTTACTAATTTTCTTACTGAAAATATTTTTACTTATAAACGCATATCAACTGACGATTTCGGCAAAATATACTTTAAGTCATAAAGTACGTGATCCGCTTTGCCTAAAGCACGAATTTTATCTATACCTAACGCTTTAAATTCGTTATGTGATACCGCTAAAATAATAGCGTCGTAGCTATTAAGCTTAGGCTCCTTGGTTAAGCTTAAACCATATTCATGTTCGGCTTGCTCCGTTGAGCACCAAGGGTCTGTAATATCCACATTCATGTTGTATTCTTTTAACTCGCTGACAACATCAACAATTTTGGTGTTACGAAGATCGGGGCAGTTTTCTTTAAAGGTTAAGCCCATCACCAATACATTGGCACCTTCAACTTGAATACGTTTGTGCAGCATATTTTTTACTAATTGTGAAACTACGTATGCACCCATACCGTCATTTAAACGACGGCCGGCTAATATCATCTCTGGGTGATAGCCCACAGATTGGGCTTTATGCGTTAAATAGTATGGGTCAACACCAATACAATGGCCGCCAACTAACCCTGGACGAAACGGTAAAAAGTTCCATTTAGTACCTGCTGCTTCTAGCACTTCTAAGGTATCAATATTAAGTTTATTAAAAATAATAGATAGTTCATTAATCAATGCAATATTGACATCTCGTTGCGTATTTTCAATGACCTTCGCGGCTTCAGCTACTTTAATAGAACTCGCTTTATGAGTGCCAGCAATAATTATAGAACGATACAAATCATCAACAATAGTGGCAATTTCTGGAGTTGATCCCGATGTAACCTTTAGGATATTAGTTACGCGATGTTCTTTATCACCAGGGTTAATACGCTCAGGTGAGTAGCCGGCATAAAAATCTTGGTTAAAGACTAAACCTGAAACTTTCTCTACCGCTGGTATACATGTTTCTTCCGTTGCCCCAGGGTACACGGTAGATTCATATATAATAATATCGCCATTTTTTACTACTCGGCCTAACATTTCGCTAGCCTTAACTAATGGAGTTAAGTCAGGTTGCTTATGCTCGTCAATCGGTGTTGGTACGGTAACAATGTATACATTAGCGCTTTTCAACTCGTCAACAGTACATGAAAAGCTTAAGTTCTTTGTTGCCGAAAGTTCTTCGTCACTCACTTCTAAAGTGTTATCAGTTCCGTTTTTTAACTCTTCAATGCGTGTTTGGTTAATATCAAAACCTAAAGTTTGATACTTTTTTCCAAATTCTACAGCAAGTGGCAAGCCAACATAGCCTAAACCTATGATAGCTACCTTTACATCACTTATACTATTTAACATTTCATTTATTCCATTATTTTCAATTTTTTTGTTTCAATTATTAATAAAGCTAAATACCGTTTATCGCCGCTACAGCTACTGCAGCATTATAGATAATTTGCGTCGCTGTTGACCATAACGTTAAGTCATTCATGTACTCTGAATCAAGCGGCACTACAATAGTATCACCTGGTTTTAATGAAGTATCAGAAGCTCCTGCAAACCAGTTACTCTCCTCAATCATTTTGATGCTACCACTTGCTTCGATAATATAAATGCGCTCTTCATCTGCACGTTTTTTAATACCTCCACTTTGCGCAATGTAATCTTCTGCTGACATCGAACCATTAAATAAATGCGATGAGCCAACTTGAACCTGCCCAATAACATTTATTGAATTTGTTTTAGTTGGCACATACAGTATGTCGCCACCTTCAAGCAGCACATTTTCACTAGTTGAAGTTATAATTTTTGGTAAGTCGATAACCAATCGGCCAACAGGCTCTAATTTAGTGATGTCAGCAAGCAATTTTTGTGCATCGTCATAAGATCCTGACGTCCCTTGCTCAGTTAAAGATTTTGAAGCCATTTCAACACGTAAATCACCAGCAAGTTTCAATAAGTTTTGCTGTTCTAATTCTTGTAGTTTTGTACGAGTAAATACCGAACCATCAGGATGAGCATATTGCGTCAAGCCGCCCGCTTTAACAATTAAATCAGCTAAAGTTTCACCACGACTAATAGTATATTTTCCAGGAAAAACAAACTCACCTCTTAACTCAACAACATGGTTTTCACTCCATGACGGAATTTTATGGATATTCAAGCGATCTTTACTCTTTAAGGCAATATTAGAGCTTTCATCGCCAGACAAGGCCCGCCCTAAATCAACACTTAAAGATATTTTCGTTGCACCATCAGCACTAAGTTTATTTCGAGTCACTTCTGCCCTTGCTAGATATGCTGATTCATTCACGCCACCAGCAGCAGCAACAACATCACTCACTTTACCATCTCTAGCTAATGGGTATATGCCAGGGAACTTAACTTGCCCGTCTACTTCAATTAATTGAATCGGTTGCCCTGAAGCACCTTGTTGACGTAGTTTTCTCAAGACAGGTGCTAATAAACGATGGCGGGAAAACAATGCCATTTCACGAAGCTCGACTTCTTCATGTAAATTTCCATCTGTAATTTGCACTAAAGATTGAGAAACTAGATCTTGGTTTTCGTCAGTATTGGCATCTAAAGTGGGTTTTGATGAATTACCACCATACTTATTCCAAAATGATTTTTCTTTATACAGACTTTTTGCAAATTCACGTTCTTTGGCAAATAACTGCTCTTGGGTATAAGCCAACTCATCTAATGATACTTTTTCATCAATATATTTAGTCACATTAGAAAATATTAATATTTTGTCACTAGGTGCAAGTTCAAGGTTATCGACAGAGCTTGAGTTTTCTAACGCTTTAGCTAGATTGAATTGCAGCACTTCAATATTTCTTGCTTTATCTAACTGCCTTACCACCATGGCGTAGTTTAGGTCAGCATTAACTAAAATATGAGAATCTAAATTAGGTAGTAAATCGGTAACTTTAATTCCTTGTTGCCATTGGTATTTACCTGGGCGTGTCACTGCACCGATGACAGTTATCGATTTTTCATACATACCCGAACTTTTCAATACACGAATATAGTCACCATTGTTGACTTTTTTCTCAAGCGCTTGCTGTTGCGTTAAGTCAATGTTAACAATGCTACGTAAGCTACTAGCATTATATCGTTCAACCATAGTTGACTGTGGAAATGCTGAGGGTAACAGGCCGCCTGCCATTTCTATGACCTGTCTAAAGTTATCACCATGCTTTAACTCATAAATAGCTGGGCGTCGCACTTCACCAAGTATCGAAACAGTTTCCCCTTGTGTAGGGATAAAAACCACATCACCTGATTGCAATAGGATATCGTTTGATGAGTCGCCATTAATAAGTAAATCGTATAAATCAACTTTTTTAATTAACTTTCCGGCACGTTTTACTTGGATATTTCGTAAAGAACCAATATCACTTATACCGCCTGCAGCAAAAATAGCATGCGTTACAGATGAAAGTGAGCTCAAGGTATAAGGACCTGGTTTATAGGCATCACCTAGCACAAAAACACGCATAGAACGCAGTTCTGCTAGGCTAACTACAACATTAACACCGATAATTCGTTGAGTGATTCGTTCAGAAAGGAATGACTTCATTTCAGTAAAACTCAAACCCGCAACCTTTATCGGTCCTACATTTGGAATAAGTATTGTACCTTCACGCGTTATCGATAATATATATTCATTATTTTCTTTACCATATATTTGAATTGATAACTGATCGCCAACACCCAATACATAGTGTGCCGGTATTGCAATATCCATAGTCGGTGTAAAGGTATTAGGAGAGTTTGAAAACACATCAATACCAAAGCGCTCTAACGGCTTAAATAACTGTTCATCTGCTTCAAATGAAGGAACCTCTTGCCCTTGATTTACCGATTCACTGACATTATTTTTACGCGGTGTAACTGGCGTGGATGATAATTCGCTTGCCTGACTAGAACCTGATATTTGCCCCATAACCGCATTTAAATCAACACCCATACTTTTTGCTAAGGCTTGTTGTTGAGACTTGGGAAGACTTTTAAATTGCTCAATTTGTTGCGGACTAATTTGAGCTGAAACGGCATTCAATGAGAGTGTAAAGGTAATCAGGAGGGTCGCTAGGTGACGGATATAGTTAATCATTTGCGCGTATTTCTTCCTATATATACGAAATATTGTTGCTATCTACAATCAAGATAGAACTTAAACAGCGCCGAGTTTATCAGTAACGAAGGAACGATTAAAGCAACTTTTCATTTACACTTTTAATTTACCTTATTTTGCGAAACCATGATAGAAAACAACAAAAAGTAAGCAATTACCTGAACATTCATTAGAGATTAACTACTCGGACTTGCCTTTCTATGCCAGCAAAGGTATAAAACGGGCTGACTAACCTATTTTATACAATATTGCTCGGTAAATTAGTGCATTTCATTGTGAATGCAACCAACCAATAATAACAATTATGACTTCGAGCATCTTTTAAAGGAAACTTAAATGACTAAACCTACATCAGGCACATTACTAGGACATCCGAAGGGGCTATTTCTCCTTTTCGGTACAGAAATGTGGGAAAGATTCGGCTACTACGGCATGCGTGCCTTATTGGTACTTTATTTGGTAGCAACCGTTGAAGACGGTGGTTTCGGCTGGACAACAGGTGAAGCACTTGGTCTATATGGTACTTTTACCATGGCCGTATACTTAACGCCAATGATTGGAGGCTGGTTAGCCGATAACTTTATCGGTCAACGTAGAGCAATTATCTACGGTGGTATTTTATTTTCTGCAGGTTATTTCGTTTTAGGTATTCCTAAAACAATGATCGTAGGTATGGAAGAAAATGTTTTCTATATCGGCTTATTCTTAATTTGTTGTGGTAACGGTTTATTTAAAGCAAACGTATCTAGTCTTGTTGGTGAACTATATGAAGACGGTGATCATCGTCGTGATGCAGCCTTTACAATATTCTACATGGGTATCAACTTAGGTGCTTTCTTATCACCATTAATTGTTGGTTACTTAGGCGAAGAAGTTAACTGGCACTACGGTTTCATCGCTGCAGGTTGTGGTATGTTAATTGGTTTAGCACTTCAGCTAACATTAGCAAAAAGCTACTTAGGTGATATTGGTGTTACTCCTTCTGCTCATAAGATTAAAGCAGCTCAAGACGATTTAAAAACACGCGCTTTATCAAAAGAAGAAAAAGACCGCACTAAAGTTATTTTGATCATGAGTGTTTTCTCAGTAATTTTCTGGGCAGGTTTTGAACAAGCTGGTGGCTTATTCAATATCTACGCTTCACAATTTACCGACCGTAATATCATGGGTTTTGAAGTACCAGCAACTTGGTTCCAATCTTTAAATGCTATGTTCATTATTATGCTTGCACCTGTTATCGCGTCAGTTTGGGTTAAAATGGGCAGCAAAGAGCCAACATCGCCAGTTAAGTTTGCTTTAGCAATGGTGTTTTTAGCATTAGGTTTCTTTGTTATGGTTTGGGCCACTATGGTTCAAGGCGGCGACGTTACTATTAAAGTAAGCATGTTATTCTTAGTATTTGCTTACCTTTTCCATACCTTAGGCGAACTATGTTTATCACCAATTGGTTTGTCATTAGTATCAAAATTAGCACCGGTTAAGTTCACTTCATTATTAATGGGTGTGTGGTTCTTCTTTACTGCCTTATCAAACAAACTTGCTGCCTTTATTGGCCAATTTGTTGGTGAAGGTGAAGAACAAGTGGCTAATGCTGGAAATATCTTCTTAGGTGTTGGTATTGGCGCATTAATCACTGCATTGATCATCTTCTTATCTGCTAACAAACTTGTTGAATGGATGCACGGCGCTGAAGGTGATGAAAGCCATGACCTTGAAGCTAAGCTTGAAGAAGAGATGGGTGTTACAGGTACTCACGAAGGTATTTCCGAGAAACAATAATACGGCTTAAAGTTTACGACCAGATTACTAAACTTTAGACAAATAAAACGAGTAATGACTTCTGTTATTGCTCGTTTTTTATTACCTTAAAACAATCAAAAGCTAACATGGTTAAGCTTTGATTTTCTCGCCTTAACTTGCCAATTTTGCTATAACTGGAATTGCTTAATTTAAGCAATGTGTTTTGTACTTTTAAGTATCCCTTTTATCTCACAGGTCCATGGTATGAAAACGTCAAATAGAGCCGAAATTCGTCAACGCATCAGAAAACAACGATTTAAGTTAACACCAGAACAACAAAGGAGTTCAGCGTTAGCATTGCTGCAACATTTTTCAAATAGCGCCAGAATCAAACAAGCTCAGCACGTAGCAATATACTTATCTAATGATGGTGAACTTAATACTCAGCCCTTAATTGATTGGTGCTGGCAGCAAGGTAAAAGTGTATACCTACCTGTTATTCACCCCTTCAGTAAAGGCCACCTACTTTTCTTAAAATATACCCCGCATACTCAGCTAACCAAAAACAAATACGGTATAAGTGAACCCAAACTCGATATTAGAGATCTTATTTTACCTGCACAGCTAGATATTGTTTGTACACCACTAGTCGCATTTGACAAAACAGGAGCTCGTTTAGGCATGGGAGGTGGTTTTTATGATCGAACCTTGAGTTCTTGGCACAAAGACTACCAAACTAACAAGAATACAAAGCCCTACCCTCTAGGTATTGCACATAATTGCCAGCAAGTTGACTCTCTTCCTTGTGAAAGCTGGGATATCCCATTACCCGAAGTGTTTACACCCAGTCAGCAACATATATTTAACTAACTTATACTTACCTGAGCAAACTTAACTAACTTATACTTACCTGAGCAAACTTAACTCACTCAAAGTAATAATTTGCTATGACATCGATGAAACGCTATTGCTATAATATGGCAATACTGTTTTTTAATACTATTTTCAATATTACTTTTAGATAAGGTTCGTTATGACTCAAGATGAAATGAAAAAAGCCGCAGCAATTAAAGCCTTAGATTATGTTGAAGCTGACACTATTGTAGGTGTAGGTACAGGTTCGACGGTTAATCATTTTATCGATGCATTAGCGACTATTAAAGATAAAATTGTTGGTGCTGTATCTAGTTCTGAAGCGTCAACACAGCGCTTAAAGTCTTACGGAATAGAAGTATTTGACTTAAACAATGTTGATGGTATTGATGTTTATGTTGATGGCGCTGACGAAGTCAATACACATATGCATATGATAAAAGGTGGCGGTGCAGCCCTTACCAGAGAAAAAATTGTCGCTGCCGTTGCAAAAACCTTTGTGTGTATCGCTGACAATACTAAGCAAGTTCCGGTGTTAGGTCGCTTCCCATTGCCAGTAGAAGTTATCCCGATGGCACGTAGCTATGTCGCCAGAGAATTAGTTAAATTAGGCGGTGACCCTTCATATCGTACAGGCGTTGTAACCGATAACGGCAACGTCATTCTTGATGTTCATAACTTAGAAATAGTTGACCCTATCGCACTTGAAAATAGCATCAACGCCATCGTAGGAGTTGTGACTAACGGCTTGTTCGCTAATCGAGCGGCAAACGTATTAATTATCGGCACTAATGAAGGTGCAAAAATTATAAAATAACCCTTTAGAGTTTATACACTATATGATAGTTTAGAAATCTAGCCATCTAAAATTAACATTGTATTAATGTTTGATCGAGAGAAGTTAAACTATCATGAGCAACAATTCACTAGCGAAAGAAAAAATTAAGATATTACTTCTAGAAGGCGTTCACCAGAGCGCATTAGAAGAGTTGAAAGCCAAAGGCTATTCCAATATTGAATACCTTAAAACCTCACTTTCAGAAGCAGAGCTGACTAAAAAGATTGCCGATGTTCACTTTATCGGCATTCGCTCTCGCACAGACTTAAATAAAAACGTATTAAGCCATGCTAAAAAGTTAGTTGCTATTGGTTGTTTCTGCATCGGTACTAATCAAGTTGATAAAGCTGCAGCCCAATCTTTCGGTATTCCTGTTTTTAACGCACCGTTTTCAAACACTCGCTCTGTTGCTGAGTTAGTTTTAGGTGAAACCTTACTTTTACTGCGCGGTATTCCAGAAAAAAGTGCCCAAGCCCATCGTGGTGTTTGGAATAAATCAGCTGTTGGCTCTGTAGAAGCCAGAGGGAAAACTCTCGGTATCATTGGTTATGGCCATATTGGAATGCAGTTAGGAATTTTGGCTGAAACTTTAGGAATGAAAGTACGATTTTATGATATCGAAACTAAACTTCCTTTAGGTAACGCAAGCCAAGCGCCTACGATGACTGCGCTTCTAAAAGAAGCCGATGTTATTAGCCTGCACGTGCCTGAAACACCACAAACTAAAAATATGATGGGTGCTGCTGAATTTGAAGTAATGAAGAATGGTGTTATTTTTATTAATGCATCGCGAGGCACTGTTGTTGATATCGATGCTTTATCTGAAGCACTAGCCAATAAGAAAGTGGCTGGCGCCGCCATTGATGTATTCCCTACTGAGCCAAAAGGCAATGACGAAGAATTTATCAGCCCATTGCGTGAGTTTGATAATGTCATATTAACGCCTCATATTGGCGGTAGCACTAAAGAAGCACAAGAAAATATTGGCCTTGAAGTAGCAAGTAAGCTTGCTAAGTACTCTGATAACGGCTCAACTCTATCTGCCGTCAACTTCCCTGAAGTGTCGCTTCCAGAGCATACGGGAACCAGCCGATTATTACATATTCATCGTAATCAGCCAGGTGTATTAACGCAAATTAACCAAGCATTTGCTCAGCACAATATTAATATTGCCGCACAATACCTACAAACAGCAGATCAGATAGGTTACGTAGTAATTGACATTGAAGCGGAAAATCGTGAACTTGCTTTGAAAGAGTTAAAACAAATTGACGCCACCATCAGAACAAGACTTTTGCACTAATAGCTTGTTAATTTATCTTTATTGAAATGACTAAAGAAAAGCCTAGCAATGAAGTTACTAGGCTTTTTTATTGTTTAATTTTGAGTTTCACTATATCTCAAAAGCAAAACCAGAATACTTAAACTGAAATTGGCGCTTTAATATGTGGATGAGATTGATAGTTCTGTAACTCAAAGTCTTCAAAAGTAAAATCAAAAATACTCTTAACCTCTGGGTTCATCCACATTGTCGGTAACGCTAGTGGTTCACGAGATAATTGCTCTTCAACTTGTTCAAGGTGATTTAAGTATAAATGTGCATCGCCAAAAGTATGGACAAAATCACCCAACTCTAAATCGCAAACTTGCGCAATCATCATAGTAAATAAGGCATAGCTCGCAATATTAAATGGCACGCCTAAAAAGATATCTGCACTGCGCTGATACAATTGGCAGCTCAGCTTACCGTTCAAAACATAAAACTGAAATAAGGTATGACACGGTGGCAGTGCTTGCTTGCCTAATGCCGCATTTGCGTCAGGGCTTATTGAAGTGTCGGGTAATAATGCCGGATTCCAGGCAGTAATAATATGACGGCGAGAATCAGGGTTGTGCTTCAAGTCTTCAATTAACTGTGCCAATTGGTCAATAGTTTCGCCATTTTCAGCGGGCCAACTACGCCATTGCACACCATAAACAGGACCTAATTCGCCCTCTTCTGTCGCCCAAGCATCCCAAATTTTTACGCCATTATCTTTCAAATAGCCAATATTGGATTCACCTTTAATAAACCACAATAGCTCATGAATAATAGACTTAAGGTGACATTTCTTCGTCGTCACTAAGGGAAACCCTTTCGCGAGATCAAAACGCATTTGATGACCAAAAATACTTTTAGTGCCAGTACCAGTACGATCAGATTTTTCAACCCCTTCATCTCTGACATGGCGCATTAAGTCAAGATATGCTTTCACTAGGCTTTCCTTTAAAATCAATAAAACAGGGAGGAATTAATACTTAAATCATTGGTAATTTTAGTTCATTGCTAATGATTTAACGGCATTATTATAACAGCAAAATTATGCCTAATTATTAGCAACTAGGCAAAAATTTCTTAAAGAATTTAGCTTGTATTAAGTAATTTAATTAAAACCGCTTAAAGGCTGTTCAGCTTTCAAGGTATTTAAAACATCATTTTTAAGGCAACTAACATCAAAAATACTGCGAAGCCCTTTTTTAAATATGGAATTGGCAGCGAACTCCCAACTTTAACACCTATTGGCGCAAATAAAGATGATGTTAATACAATGCCTAATAATGCCGGTAGGTAAATATAACCGAAGCTCCAATCTGGTAGTAAAGATTGTTCCGGTGCAATTAACACATAACCTAGTGCGCCAAATAACGCGACCACAATGCCGCTTGCAGTGGCAATTCCAATTGCTTGGCGCATAGGGAATGAGCAATACATTAAAATAGGAACTAATATAGCGCCGCCAGCAATCCCCATTAAACTAGCGATAATACCAGTAAATAAGCCAATAATTTGTAATATCCAGTTTGCAGGTAGTGCAATGCTTCGCTCTATTTTTATCGATAAGAACATATAAACGGCTAACGAAAATACCGCACAAGCAAAAAACAATGTTAAGGCATCAAGTGTTAACATACCTGCAATTATTGCCCCTAACATCGCGCCAATGGCAACGGTAATACCTATTCGTTTAGCGATGTCCCACGGAATATTACCATTTTTATGATGAGCAAAAGCTGCTGAAGAGGAAGTAAACATAATGGAAGCAAGCGAGGTTGCTAACGCCATAGGGAAGGCTAATTCAGCAGCGACACCAAAAAAAGGCAGTAAATAAACCAGCACAGGAACAATAATTAGCCCACCGCCAATACCTAATAATCCGGCAAAAAATCCGACAATTGCGCCCAATAGAGCACAGGCTAAAAACACACTTAATAGCATTGACACTTATTAATTTACCACAACAAAAAGTCCAGAAATTGAATGTTCAGCATATCATAGACCTTAACGCCTAACACTTAATGCCTAGCACTTAATGCCTAACATGAACAAAGTCTGCTAAACCTAGTTGAACCAGCTGTTCGTGCATATATCTGTGCACCTTACTGGCATTGGTCAAAGTTAACACTTTTGCCAATATGGCTTCTAGCAAGCTAAATTCAACATGGCGTATCACCCACTTCACTTTAGCCAGGCTATGTGCACTCATGCTCAAATTTTTGTACCCCATCGCCATCAGCAATAAAGCCCCTGTTGGTTCATTTGCCAACTCACCACAAATGCTTAATGGTATATTGCGTGTTGTACTTTTTTGAGCGATATAATTCAACGCCCGCAAAACCGCAGGATGATAAAAGTCATATAAATTGGCAACGCGGGTATTATTGCGATCAACCGCTAGTAAATACTGGGTAAGATCATTACTGCCAACCGAGAAAAAGTCGACTTTATCGGCTAAGTCTTCTAATTGAAAAATGATACTAGGAACTTCCACCATAACGCCAACCTTCGGCTTTACTAATTTGTTGGTTTCAGTAATTGATAGTTCTGTTCGTAATTCACAGTATGCTTGGTTAATCAGTCTTATTGCGTCATCAACCTCACTAATACTAGAGATCATTGGCAGCATAATAGCTAAATTATCAAGGCCAATGTTTGCCTTTATCATCGCTCGTATTTGTACTAAAAATATTTCAGGGTGATCAAGTGTGATCCGAATTCCACGCCAACCTAAAAATGGGTTTGCTTCGGTAATGGGAAAATAAGGCAATGACTTGTCACCGCCAACATCCAATGTCCGCATAGTGACAGGTTGATTTGGAAACGACTCAAGCACTTGCCGATATAATGCGGTTTGCTCTAATTCAGAAGGAAAGCAACTGCGATTCATAAAAGGGATTTCAGTGCGATAAAGACCAACCCCTTCAGCACCAACATTATGCGAGAATTCAAAACCTGATGATAAGCCACTGTTGACTAATAAACTCACTTTATGTCCATCAAGTGTCGATGCCGGTAAATGCGCTACTTTATTTACTTGCGCTTGTAACTCTGTTTCTGCCAATAAAATATGCTGATATTCATTAACTAAAGCGTCATTTGGCGCAACATGTAACTGACATGAATAACCGTCTAATATGACTTCTTTTCGATGTAATTGACGAATGGCTAGGTATTCAATGCCCATAATGGCGGGAATATTTAGTGCCTTGGCCAAAATGGCGGCATGAGAGTTATTTGAGCCACTTAATGAAACAATACCCAGCAAACCTTGATGTTGATAATCTGCAATCATTGACGCAGTGACATCTTCAGCAACTAACACAAATTGTTCTGGTAGTTTTTGCTCATGTATTTTTAAGTTTTGAAGATTCTCTAATAAGCGATTACCTAGGTCCTTAATATCAGAAGCTCGTTCGCGTATATAATCATCATCTAGTGCTTCAAATTTAATGACATAACCATCCACAATAAGTTTTAACGCACTTTCAGCATTCCAGCCTTGCTGAATTTTATTCAATACTTCGCTTTTAAAATTGTCACTTTCAAGCAGTTGTTTATAAACTTCAAAAATATCTAAACTACTATCAGAGGTTATTGTTTTTAACTTTTTTCCCATTGCAGTGAAATCAACCAGTGTGCTTTGCACTGCTTCGTTAAACCGAATTAGTTGTTGGTCAGTATTTTCTTCTTTTGCGACCGCAATAGTTGATAGATCAGCCGTTGGGTGAACAACCACCATTTCACCAATAGCAACACCGGGCGCGCCGCCAATACCTTTATGAGTTTTAACGACACTTTGGCTATTATCATATATGCCCATCAAGCCTTGTGCTTCGATACTTGCCATGGCAGCGGCTAATTGAGCAGATAAGGTAACAAGAAACGCTTCCTCATTTTCAGTGAAAAATCGTGCTTGTTCTTGTTGCACAGTTAATATACCGAGCACTTTACGTTGATGAATAATTGGTGTGCCTAGAAAAGCTTTATATTTGTCTTCTTCGACTTCTGGCGCATGGATAAAGTCAGGATGCTGTTGGGCATTGGCAATATTTATTGGTTCTTCACGTTGACCGACTAAGCCTACTAAGCCCTCAGTAAAGCCAATACTTGTGCGACCAAAAGCATCTTCAGCTAAGCCATCTGATGCCATCAGCAGAAAGTGTTGTTTGTTATGATCAGCGAAGTAGACAGAGCAACACTGAGAAGACAAGGCCTTTTTAACTTGCACCACTAAACGTAACAGAGCGGGATCAAGCTCTGCTGCTTGGCTAAATTCGAGCACAATTCGACGTAGAGTAGTAAGCATTATAATCCCTATAATTAAACTTTTTTGTAATTAAGCTATGTGTAAATTCAACGCAAAATATATTTATAGCAGTTTAACGTTAAATAAAAATTACTGAGTAAAAAGCTAACGCTATCTGTTATGCCATCCATGTTCATTACAGAGCGACTAATTTTAAAGCTTTAAAACTAAATAGCTCACCGAAGTGAGCTATTTACATTACATAATAATAATCTAAGGTGAACATGGTTTAAGCTCGGCGTCGACGACGTTCAGGACGATAACTAGGCATTGCTGCTATGGCAAATTCTTTCATCACTTTACGGTATACTTCACGCTTAAACGAAACTACTTGTCTTACCGGATACCAGTACGAAACCCAGCGCCAATCATCAAACTCAGGATGATCTGAATGTAATAAATCAACCGCTGATTCTGGTGCTGTTAATTTCAGTAAAAACCATTTCTGCTTTTGACCGATACAAACGGGTAAACTTTCGTGCCTAATTAACCTTTTTGGTAGTTTATATCTTAACCAGTGTTTAGTCGTTGCTACAATTTTAACGTGTTCAGGTTTTAAACCGACTTCTTCATTTAATTCCCGATACATGGTTTGCTCTGCAGACTCACCCTCGTCAACACCACCTTGTGGATATTGCCAAGAATGCTGACCAAAACGTCTTGCCCAAAATACTTGTCCCCTGTCATTGATTATTACTATGCCGACGTTGGCTCGATAGCCTTCGGCATCTATCAAAGGAACTCCTGACAGCATTAATAATGTCATTGATTCTTCCATACTCTGCACCTTGGAGCAATTAAATATTAGAAGAAATAATTGTTTTTATTAAACAGCACATTGGCATTCACTAAGGATTATATTTTGCAGATAAGTTTTAGCTGTAAAAATGCGCTTGCCCACCATGACAAAATTACACGATAATGGCGTTAATATTATTTTAGAAGACATCACATTGAATAGCATTCCTAAAGACGAAGCTGAATTACTTAATCGCGCACAAAATCTAGCCGGCATGACCTTAGGTGAAATAGCGGCATCACTTAATATCAGAGTGCCAAAAGATTTAAAGCGAGAAAAAGGTTGGGTAGGACTATTACTTGAACAAATGCTTGGTGCCAGCGCAGGGTCACGCCCAGAGCCTGACTTTCCACATTTAGGAGTAGAGCTAAAATCGCTGCCAATAAATTATCAAGGTAAGCCATTAGAAACCACTTTTGTTTGTGTTGCGCCATTAACAGGCTTAGTTGGTGCGCAATGGCAGACTAGTCATATTCGCAACAAAATGGCACGAGTTTTATGGGTGCCTGTTATATCAGAACGTGAAATTCCGATAGCCGAACGCATAGTTGGTACGCCATTTATTTGGTCACCATCACCTGAAGAAGAACAACTTCTAGCGCTAGATTGGCAAGAGTTAACCGATATGATTGTGCTAGGTAATGTTGAGAATATTCACGGTAAACATGGTCAAGTGCTTCAATTACGCCCTAAAGCGGCCAATAGCCAAGCAAAAACACAAGCATTTAATCGCCATGGTCAGCCATTTTTAACGCTACCACGAGGTTTCTATTTAAAAATCAGTTTCACCCAAGCACTTTTGAATAAATACCTAAGAGTGGGTTAGAATTGGTTTACTTCATATACCTGCCACAGCTATATATTTTGATAAAAGCATGGCTTAAGCCGAGTAATCGCGCTATAAATAAGCTATGGGCATAAAACTAGGCACTGTTAATATTTAATGAAGTTTGGAAATAAGTTCGATCGCTATATAGTTATTATATTTTTCGTCACAATCATTACGGTTATTTTGACGTCATACCTCACATTTAAAGAAATTATCAACAGTCACAATAAACAACAACATTCTGCAATTACGCCATTATTTTCTTTAATAACAAGTGAAATATTACGGCCATTAAATGTTGCTAATTTCATGGCCAATAACCAACTCATTATCGATTATGCAAATAGTGACAAAATCGACAAAAAATACCTAGTCACATATCTCGAGAAAATATCCCAATCGTATAATATGTTAGCCTTTATTGCTTTAGCTAAACATGACTTAATGATTGATTCTAATGCAAAAGAAACTATGTTGAGCAGTAAAGATGCTGAATGGTTCCACCGCCTTAAAGATCTTCCTGGCGATCAATTTACCGACATTGGTAATGCCGAAGATCCTCATTTGTATTTTGATAACAGAATTTTAAATAATGATGGCGAGTTTTTAGGCTTTACTGGTATTGGCATCGACTTAAATTATTTTGCCACTAAGTTTGCCGAATACAGTCAACGCTTTGGCTTTGAACTCTACTTTGTCGACCAAAATAACGTCATAACATTGTCTTCTGATAAAATAATGAAAACAGAAGGTCATCATCGAAAAGATGCCATCACTAGGCTCAATGACTTACCTTGGTATCAATCACTGACACAAAATAATACCATTGATACACGTTTATCATCTGAGGTTATGTATAACACTGAAGAGGGCTTATTGATTTCACAAATGCCGATTCAGGAACTAAATTGGCGAATGTTTATTGTTTCTCCGCCCGCTTCTGATCAAAATGAATATTGGAAAATTTTTGTTAGCCGCTTTGTTATCTTCTTTCTGATTATTTTTATTTTTTTCATCCTATTACTAAGGATTTTGCATTACTTCAAATCACGTTTAGTACAAGATTCAGAAACAGATTTTTTAACCCAGTTACCAAATCGTAGTCATATTCATTGGCGTTTCGACGATATTGTACAAAAGAATACCACTCTATCGGTTGTTTTGGCTGATATCGATAATTTCAAGCAAATTAACGATACCTATGGTCATTTAGTGGGCGATGATGTACTGCGGATAATCTCTGAACAACTGTCACAAACCTTACGTCAAATTGATGTTATTGGTCGTTGGGGCGGTGAAGAATTTGTTATGCTATTGCCTGATACAACCGCAAGCCAAGCTCATGTGATTATTGAGCGAATAAGAGAACAAATTGCAAACATATCATTTCCAATATCAACCACCAGCGGGTCATTTAGTATCACGGTAAGCTTTGGTATATGTGAATTGCCATTGCAAAACAAAACATTAAAAGACTATATATCATGTGCTGATAAAGCTCTTTATAAAGCAAAACACAATGGTAGAAACCAGAGTGTAATATTTAATTAGTGCAGTTTATTGAGATGAATATCGCAATACTTAGCAATACTAGATCAGTAAACAACTTTATGTGCTAAAGATTTTTGATAGTAACTTTTTGACTGATACTAACACTCGCTTGACTAGTAATCGTTTGCCAATCGGTGTTAGCTGGTTCCAAGCAAACAAATTCATTCTCACTACCTTGGTGCATATCTGCCATCGATTCTGTCGCTTGTCCTGGGTTCCACATCACCCATTTTTGACAGTTAATACTGCTAATATTAATTTCTCTCTGCCAACCGTTGTCAATAATCGTCTGGTTTTGGTTATCATGATAAATACGATCAATTGGACCAACACAGTTATTTAGATTTGCCAAAGTCCCCTTTTCACCGCTAAGTTTATCGTCAAACTTAATGCTTTTCAGTAATGGAATATTGCTTTCTTCTGGTGAACTAATACAAAAATAGCTGTGCAGCGCGCCAGTATATTCTACCGGTTGCTTAGATAGGTTAGTCATGATTAGTGTTTGTTCGAATTGCTCTGAAAACACTAACTTTTGTGATAATTTAAATGTTACTGGCCAGTGCTTTGAAAAGTGCTTGCCACTTAATGATAAAGTAATAATCACTTGTGACTGAGATATTTCTATATCATCAAGATGCCACTGACTTTGTCGAGCAAAACCATGGTTACTCACCTGTTCAATATTACCTTCAACTGCTTTAACTTCACCGCCAAACCATGGCCAGCATATTGGAATACCACCACGAATAACTGCTGTGGTTGAATATTTACTATCCTTACTCAGCCAGAATACCGGTTGTTGGCCTTTAGGTTGCCAAGTTAATACCTGACCACCGTATAAGCTCACCGAACCTTTACCTTTGTTATGTATGAAGCGTAATGCTTTAATTTCGTCGCTAAGAGCAAATAATTCAATCGTGCCAAATTCATTTTTCAGTAATATTTCCGATGACATACTTTGCCTATAAAGTAGATAACATATAACGTTGTCGCTGAGTTTAAAATATAGCGTTAATGGATGAAAGTACAAAAGCTTACTTAAGCACTTTCATAGTAGAAGGTGTATTAGCATCTTACGGGCTAATAAGAACAGCCTATAAGTAATAAATAAAAAAACCACGACAAGCGTGGTTTTTAAATTATGTTATGCCAACAAACTAAATTGCTGGCTATTAGGCACTAAGTTTTACTTCAAATAAGACTTAGGCATATTGCTTTGTTTCATATAACGATCACGTAATTTATCTTGACGGCTTTGCGTTGAAACCTCTTTACCGCCAATCCAGATTTTGGCAACGTGAGAGCTTAGTTCAAATGGGTCTGCACTCCACAAAACTAAATCAGCTGTTTTACCGACGGCAATTCTACCGCTATCAACGTTAAAGGCATCAGCAACATTAGCTGTTACTGCGGCAAGTGCAGCATCACGAGACAAACCATTAGCTACGGCATTACCAGCATGAAAGCGCAGTTGGTAAAGGTTATGAGTATCACCATCAACCGTCAATGCCACATTAACACCCGCTGCAGTTAATTTAGCAGCATTTTCTAATGAGGCATGTAGCGAATCAAAACTGCCCGGTAAATTATCTAATGCAGCCATCACAACAGGTACTTTCGCTTGTGCAATTTTATCAGCAATTAATACTGAATCAGCGGCACCTACAAACACTAAATCTAATGAAAAAGTTTCTTTAAGCTTTAATAATGCTAAAAGGTCAGTTGCACGGTCAGCATAAGCAACAAGTGCTTTATCACCAGCTAACAAAGCATTAATAACCTTATCTTCCCGACTTGGCTCTTTAGCTTCTTTTTTATCTTTTGCGTCTTTAGCTTTCTTTTTCGCTTTAGCTAACTTCTTTGTCGCATCTTCAAACTTCACCTGTAGTTTTTGCAAATCTAATGCGCGAGAACCTTTGCTTTTTGCGCCCAAATCAATAATAACGGCATTATTACTAACACGAACACTATCAAATTCACCCGATAAATCAGCAACAAAAGTTTGTCCTTTAAACATACTTTCACCACCACGTGGCACGACTACGTTACTGGTAATTCCACCTTTACGGCTATAAGGAATAACGCTTGAACGAGGATTAAATGCTAAACTGGCATCAAAGGTAATATCGGCCTTTTTATCGCCAGCATCACGGCTTCTAGATACAGCGCCCACTTCGACTAAACCTAGCTGATTCATGGACCCAATAAAACCAGGTGTTAATATTTTTCCTTCCGCATCAATAACAGTATTTGCTGTCACTGATTCAGGATTTATCGCTGTTACTTTACCGTCTTCAATAATTACAGTGGCATTGTTCAAAACACCTTGTTCAGTCACCGTATGCACCGTTGCGTTAGTAATCGCGATGCTCTGTGCAAAACTGCCTGTTGAGCTTGCTAGCGCCAAAGCAATTAGCGATGATTTAAATAATTTTAAATGCTTCATTTTCTTCACCTTATCTCTGACCTAACAGGAAATCGCTTTTCGCTTGGTATTTTTCATCATGGCGATCATATACTTTTGCGCCATCAACAAATACTTGCTCTGCTTGAGCATAAACACTAAATGGATTTTGATTCCAAATAACCACATCAGCATTTTTACCTTTTTGTAAACTACCGGTTTTTTCCGCCAAACCTAATGATTTTGCAGCATTTTGTGTGATCCAAGTAATTGCTAATTCAGGTTTGATTTCAAAACCATTTTCATTAGCACGGTACATCACTTTACCGGCTTCTTGGTTCAAACGCTGAATCGTATTGGCAGAGTCGGAATGCACGATCGCACAAGAGTTTTTCACTGCATCAACAATGGCAACATTCTCATGCACCATGTCATAAGCTTCCATTTTAAAGCCCCACCAATCTGGCCACATAGCAGCACAGTTACCGTTTTCCGCTAAGGTATCAGCAATTTTGTATGCTTCTATACCGTGATGAAAGGTGCCTGAGTGATAATTAAATTCTTTACCTAAATCAATCATCATCGCCATTTCTTCGGCTTTATAACAATGATTGTGGATCAGTATTTCACCGTCAAGCACACCTTTTAAAGTATCAAGTTCAATATCACGAACTGGAGCTTCAGGGTTTTTACCGGCCGCATAATCTGCATCATACTTTTCCCAAGCACGTTTATATTCTGTCGCTTCTGCCCATGCCATACGATAGCCGGCCATATTGCCCATACGAGTTGATGGTAAAACTTTACGACCGCCATAAACACGTTTTGGATTTTCACCACAAGCCATTTTTAAACCATAAGGAGCTGCAGGAAACTTCATTCCCTGCATGGTTTGGCTTGGTACATTGCGCAGTGTTACACCACGACCACCAAAGAGGTTTGCCGAACCAGGTAGTATTTGTAATGTTGTAATACCACCAGCTCGCGCCGCTTCAAAACCAGGGTCTTGTGGCCAAACACTATGTTCTGCCCACACTTCAGAGGTATTTGGAGAAGACATTTCATTGCCGTCAGAATGAGATTCAACCGATGGACTTGGGTAGACACCTAAATGCGAATGCACATCGATAATTCCCGGCGTTATCCACTTACCTTGCGCATCAATTTCAACAGCATCAGCCGCCGTTAGCGCGCTTCCAATTTGGCTAATTTTACCATCAACCATTAATACATCAGCATTATCAATACGCTCGCCTGTTCCGGTTAATACCGTGGCATTTTTAATTAAGGTGTTTTGTTTAGGTAATGCTTGGTAGGTACTTGGGTAAGGGTTTTTATTAATCAGTACTTTTGCGTCTTGTTGTTCGCTTTGCAAACAGCCAGTTAAAGACACAGAAAGGGCTGCCATCACTAATGATGGGAGAAACTTTTGCATAAGAATATTCCTGTTTTGCTGCATACCTTGCAGAAAAACATCTCGTTATTCAGACAAAGTGGTAATGAGCTTATTATTATCAGTGTGCGTCATTGTATTAAGGCTAATCGCATTAACACAATATTAGCATCATACAATATGATGAAATGTTAACAACAACAAGTCTGCTATTAACTACGGGCGTTGAATTGCGTTGAATAGACAATTATCTGCGGTAAATGGAGGGGGAATTAAAGGCTAAAGTTCGAAATCACCAAAATCAAAATCATCGCTGTTGCTGATTTTAGCTTTAGCTGGTGGATCAAGTAATGAAGGTTGTTTTTCTACGACTTCAACTTCTGCAACTTTTACTTTTGCAGGGGCTGACTTTCGTTTCTTGCGTTGTTGACAGCGTTTAATGACTTTTTGACGTTCATCAGAATTAAACGAGACCCAATTTAAACGTTCTTCACGGGTTCGAAAACAGCCCGAGCATTGACCTTTGTCATCTGACTGACAAATACCAATACATGGGCTAGGAACGTCAAAAAATTCTAATTGCATCTAATTATTATCAACCAGTTTCTGCAAAATATCTTCCCGATATGACCAATACTCAATAAATAATGTAATCATACCGGGATATACGCTTAAGCTAGATTAGCCTAACTTATCGGTAGCAATGTGATAATCAGGGTCTTCAATAACATTGATTTCCACTAAGCTGCCAGCTTTAGTTAGCAGTTGCGTACACTCTTTGCTCAAATGTTTTAAATGTATTTTCTTACCGCGAGTAGTATATCGCTCGGCTAAGGTATCAATTGCTTCAATTGCAGAATGGTCAGCAACACGAGTATTTTTAAACTCAACGATAACATCATCGCTATCGGCGTCGATATCAAATTGCTCAAGGAAGTTTGAAATTGAACCAAAAAATAATGGCCCTGTTACGTCATATACCGTTGAGCCGTTTTCATCAGTTGAGCGATGAACGATAACGTGTTTTGCATGTTCCCAAGCAAATACTAGCGCTGAAACGATAACACCAACAATTACCGCAATTGCTAAGTCAGTGGCAACAGTAACACCAGAAACTAAAATAATCACAAAGGCATCAGCCTTTGGTACTTTGCCTAAAATACGGAAGCTTGACCATTCAAATGTGCCAATAACCACGATAAACATAACACCTACCAATGCTGCCAATGGTATTTGTTCAATTAACCCCGAAGCAAATAAAATGAAGCCAAGTAATGCAAGTGCTGCTGTAACACCTGACATTCGACCACGGCCACCTGAGTTTACATTGATCATTGATTGGCCAATCATGGCACAACCACCCATACCGCCGAAAAAGCCAGTAACAGTATTTGCAGCGCCTTGGGCAACACATTCTTTATTACCGTTACCGCGTGTACCAGTTAATTCATCAATTAACGTTAATGTTAATAAAGATTCAATTAAGCCAATCGCCGCTAAAACAAGGGCAAATGGTAAAATAACCTGAAACGTTTCAAAGCTAAATGGCACGTTAGGAATGCTAAATTGTGGTAAACCACCGGCAATAGAAGCAGCTGGGTCGTTAGTCATATCACGAACAAAATCGACCACTGTACGTGCATCTAAATCTAAGCTCTGTACTAGTAAAGTAACGACAACAATTGCAACCAATGAAGACGGCACCGCTTTAGTTAATTTAGGTAGAAAATGAATAATCGCCATGGTTAACACGATAAGCCCTGCCATGGTATATAGCTGGCTACCTTGCATCCATTCTAATACACCGGCGTCATTAGTAACTTTGAATTGTCCTAATTGCGCAAGGAAAATAACAATTGCTAAGCCGTTAACAAAACCTAGCATTACTGGGTGTGGTACTAAGCGAATAAATTTGCCGAGCTTAAATAGCCCTGCCAGTATTTGCAGCACACCTGTGAGCACCACAGTAGCAAACAAGTATTCAACACCGTGAATGGCTACCAAACTCACCATAACAACAGCCATAGCGCCAGTCGCACCAGAAATCATACCAGGTCGGCCACCAAATATTGAGGTGATTAGACCCACCATAAAGGCAGCATATAAACCCACTAAAGGTTCAACACCAGCAACAAAAGCAAATGCTACAGCTTCAGGTACTAATGCTAGTGCTACGGTTAAACCCGACAGCATATCATTCTTCAAATTTGCCGCTTTACTGGCGTGTAATTCAAACATTATTTTCTCTACGTTAATTAAAACATCAAAAACACAAGCCTGAGTGTTTCATCGGCTTGTATTTAAATACTTTGGCTTTAGATTTAGCACCCGTGATTAGCCTAATGATAGGCAACCTAAACGAAAATCGTTATCTTTCGGGGCTTGAAGGCGCGGGAATACTATAGATTTTTCAGAAAAAAGTCAATATCTGCTCAAAAATACATCAAGTAATTCAAGCAAATATCAAATTTATATCGAGGTGTGCTGCGGTAAATTATTTAACTAAATTAACCGCTAATAATTGATTCACGTTCATTAAGAAATACTTTGATTTCATCACGTGAACCCAAAATGTGTTGCTGTAATAAAGCAACTGCCTTATCGACATCACGCGCTTTACATAAAGCTAATATTTCATTGTGTTCAGATTCAGCCTTTGAAATACCACCGGCCCAAAGCAAATGCATACGAATATAACGATCTGCATTCTTATTTAGGGTGTTGACCAAGTCTTGAGTTTGTGGACGATCAGCACCTGAATACAAACAGTTATGATAGTCAGAATTGAGTTCACTCCAAGTATTAGCCGCATTTTCTTTGCCTAAGGCTTTATCGAGTTTTTTCAATAATTGCGTGGCTTCATCAAGCTTTTCATTACTCAGGTTAGGTAATGAGTTTGCAAGTAAATCGGCTTCAAGCATGGCACGTAGTTCAAAAAGCTCATCGACTTGATCAGCGTTTAATTCAGTTGCCGTGGCACCTTTATGGGGTTCAAACGCGACTAAACCTTCGCCTTCTAATTGCAATAAAGCTTCTCGGATTGGAATACGGCTGACATTTAATTCATCTGCTAGGGCTGCTTGTCGCAACGGCTGACCAGCTTTAATCTCACCACTTAAAATCTTTTCTCTAAGTGTTTCAACAACTAATTGAGTTCTGGTTTTATATACTATGCTCATACAAGGCTTCCTAAGAATGTTACCGCTATTATAGAGATCCGCACGCTAAACACAAAAAAAAAGAGTTATTGCTAATAACTCTTTTAAATCTACTAAAAATGTAATCTACAAACAATTGATTAAATTAACTTTTTAATAACTCAGGTAATAATTCACTTGGCATGTTTTGATAACAAATAGGACGTTGAAAACGTTTTATCGCTTCACTGCCAACTGAGGTTGTACGAATGTTTGTTGATGCAGGGAAAGGACCACCATGATTCATCGATGCACAAACTTCAACACCTGTTGGCATTTGATTGTAAATTAAACGCCCTACTTTATGCGCAGCTACATTAGCAACTGCTCTAGCATCTTCAATATCAGATTCCAGTGCATGAATACTTGCAGTAAGATTACCTTTCAATAAAGCAATACCTTGCATCATTTCATTAAAGTCAGCACATTTTACTATTAATGCAGAAGCGCCAAACACTTCTTCTTGTAGTAAAGCATTGTTGGCAAATGTCGCTAAATCAGTACTAAACAATGCTGCTTGGCAAAAATGCTCTAGCCCTGCTTGCCCTTGAGCTAATAATTCTACGCCTTCTATACTTTGCCACTGATTAACGGCATTTTTGTATGAGTTTGCAATACCTGGCGTTAGCATCACACCAGCCTGTGTTTGAGCGATATCAGCAGCGGCAGTTTCAGCAAACTGGCCATATTGCTCAGCATCGACCACAAACCATACACCAGGACTAGTACAAAACTGACCTTGACCCATCATAAGCGATGCAACTAAACCAGAGGCAATTTCTTTGGCATCATTTTTTAATTTATTAGCGAGAATAAATTGCGGATTAACGCTGCCTAGCTCACCATAAAAAGGTATTGGCTCATCACGTTGGTTTATCTGCTGTTGAAGGATCATACCTACTCGTTCTGAGCCAGTAAAACCAACGCCTTTAACCAATGGATGAGTTACTATTTGGCTAGAAATATCATAGCTCTTACCTTGCACTAGCGAGAACACACCTGTATCAATATCTGCTAAGTTCATCGCTTTTAAAATAGCTTGGGCGATTAATTCAGCGGTTGCAGGATGTGCTGCATGTGCTTTCATCACTACAGGGCAGCCTGCAGCCAATGCTGATGCTGTATCACCGCCAGCAGTAGAGAAAGCCAAAGGAAAATTGCTAGCAGCAAAAACACCAACAACACCTAAAGGTAAATAACCCAGACGTGTTTCAGGCTTAGGTAACGGGGCACGCTCAGGATCCGCTAAATCAATTACCGCTTGGTATTCACCTTTTTCGAGTAAATCAGCAAACAGATTAAGTTGCCCAATTGTACGACCACGCTCACCTTGAATGCGCATCGCTGGCAAGCCCGTTTCTGCACAAGCAGTTTCAACCAGCTCATCGCCTAATTCAAGGATTTGTTCACCGATAGTACGTAAAAAAGTCGCTCGACGAACTGCGGGTAACTGACTATAAATAGAAGATGCGTTTTGAGCTGCAAGAATGGCATTATCAATTTCAGCCTTAGTAGCATCTGCAAATTGTATCGTCATCGGCGTATTTTCAATGGCATTAAAGGCAACAAAGCCATTTTGTGTTTCACCAGACCATTGCCCAGCAATTAAGTTCTTACCTGTAATTGTCATATTATTCTCTTGTATTTTATCTAAGTTAGTTAATCTGAATAGTCAGTATTCAATTTATGTAACACTAAAGCCCATTGCATAAGGATCGTTATCGTCAATAGTGATTTTATTTTCTCCAAAGACATGCGCCCAACCTTGAATGCTTGGTTTAATTGCTTTAATAGAGCCAGAGGATGACTGCAACTCAACAATTTCTTCAACTTTGCCGACAAACTGACTACCGATATAGCTTTCATGTACAAAGTTATCACCAAGGTTTAGTTTACCTTTGGCAAAAAGCTGTGCCATTCGAGCACTTGTGCCAGTGCCACATGGCGAACGGTCAATGGCCTTCTCACCATAAAATACCGCATTAGCAGCATCTGAGCCTTCAGTTTGTGTTTTTCCAGTCCACAGCACATGAGTTACGCCAGAAACTGTTTCATCTTCAGGATGAACACAGCGTAATGTTTTGCCTGCAATTTCTCGAACAATAGGACTCCAATGTAAAATATCACCGGCGGCCCATTGATCAATACCGGGGAAATTTTCTTGTGGCTCAACGATAACGTAAAAATTACCACCGTATGAAACATCTACTTTTAGTGTTCCTAAGCAAGGAATATCCAACACAACATTTTCATGCGCTAAATAAGAAGCAACATTTGTTAAACGAACAGCAGTAACTTTCTCCTCTTGCATTTGGTAATCAATATTGATTTGCCCAGCAGGCACATCAAGAACAAGCTTTCCCTCATTTCTCGGGCTTAATAAGCCGTTTTCTAACGCAGCAGTTACCGTACCAATCGTGCCATGACCACACATAGGTAAGCAGCCTGATGTTTCTATGAAAAGTATCGAACCGTCTGAATTTTTAGAGCAAGGAGGATATAAAAAAGCACCAGACATCATGTCATGGCCTCTTGGCTCAAACATCAAGCCTTGACGTATCCAATCATGATTTTCAAGAAAGTCTTGTCGTTTTTCACTCATGGTTTCGCCACGTAGGTTTGGGTGACCACTTGTTACTAAGCGCACAGGGTTGCCGCACGTATGTGCGTCAATACAAATAAAAGTTCCTTTAATCATTTAATATTATACTTCCGTCATTTTCTAATATTCCTAAACAGGAAAAGTGTTTTACAAATAAGAGACTAAGAAATGTAGAAGTTTAGTAACCCAAGTTCGCAAAACTAAATCCACAGTAGTCTGAATTAATCTAAGTTAAATTTACTTAAATCAATACGTGTTGCTTCGATATTGATAGACATGTCATCAAGGTATTATGTTGTTACCGCTGGGTAAACGCCTTTCCATTTAATATTCTTCATTAGTCTTTTGGTTTCGTTAAATCTATTTAGCTATTTAAAACTATTGCTAGAAATAATATAGCATATTGTATACAATATTTAGAGTCATACAAGTACCAATAGTAAAATTTATTTCTCAGGTTGGATAACATGCAGTTTAATAAGAATAATTTTTTAAATTATCACAAAATTAGCACTATAGATGCGCATACTGAAGGTGAACCTTTACGGATAATCACTGATGGTTACCCTGAAATTAAAGGTAATACTATTCTAGAAAAGCGCCAATACGTAACCGATAACTTAGACCATTTTCGACAATTACTGATGTTTGAACCGAGGGGCCATGCGGATATGTATGGTGCCTTAATTACCAAACCTTGTACCAGTGAAGCAACATTTGGCATTTTGTTTATGCACAATGAAGGTTATAGCAGTATGTGTGGTCACGGTATTATTGCCGCGGTATCTGCTGCTATTGAAAGTAAAGCGCTTGCTATGCCTGAGAAAAATCAAGTTATCGGTATTGATGCTCCAGCAGGCTTTATTAAGGCTTATGCTGAAAAAGACGCAGAAAATAAACTCGCAATTAGTTTTGATAATGTCCCCTCTTTTGTTGAAGCGTTAAATCAACAGGTCAACATTCCAGAATTTGGACAAGTTAATTATGATATCGCCTTCGGCGGTGCCTATTATGCTTTTGTTGATGCCGACGAATTAAATATTGCTTGTACACCAAATAATAACCAACAACTGATCAACGTTGGCCGCGTTATAAAACATGCCGTCATGGCAAGCTACAACATTAATCATCCCGCTGAAGATGACTTAAGTTTCCTTTACGGCACTATTTTCTATTCGAGTAAAACTGACTCTACTCGTTCTCATTCTCGACACGTTTGTGTATTTGCAGATGGTGAAGTCGACCGCTCTCCTACAGGCACAGGCGTTAGTGCACGAGTAGCGTTATTACATGCGAAAGAAAACCTCCCCGTGCAGCAAGATGTTGTGATTGAAAGTATTGTCGGCGGAAAAATGACCGTACGTGTTCAACAAAAATGTCAGTACTTTGATAAATCGGCAGTAATTCCTAGGGTGACGGGGCGTGCATTTATCACTGGTTGCCATGATTTTATGTTAAGCCCAGACGATATTTTTCCTCAAGGCTTCATTTTACGATAAGCAATTAGTGCATCGCTAGAAAATAAACAACGTTAGGTAATAAACGAGCATGAATAACGAACAAGTAAATACTAACAAAGGCAAGAAAGTTGCCGTTTTAGGTGCCGGTATTATAGGTATAAATTGCGCCTTGGAGTTACAATCATTGGGATTTCAAGTCAGCTTAATTGACAAAGCCGGTATTGGTGAAGGTTGCTCAAAACGCAATGCCGGACATTTTGCCACCGAGCAAGTATTTCCTTTAGCTGACGCTAGTTTACTTTGGCAGCTGCCTAAAATGCTATTCGATCCGCTTGGGCCAATGGCACTTTCACCAAGTTATTTTCCAAAAGCTTTGCCATGGTTTTTAAAGTTTGTTGCTAACATGCTCACCAGTAAAAAAACTAAAAATACCGCGGCACTTAAAACTCTCAACAAACATGCTATCGACTATTACAAACCCTTATTACGAGCAGCAAAAGCAGAGCATTTAATAACATCGAAAGGCAGCTTACTAGTTTTTGAAAGTCAAAAGCGTAAAGATGTTGAAAAAGTGTTTAATCGTTATAAAAAAGCAGGAATTGCAGTCAAGTTGCTCGACAGAGCACAAACGCTATTACTTGAGCCAAACTTGAGTATTAATATTCATTACTCGCTATATTTTACTGATGTAGCCCACACTGCAGACCCTTTTGCGATCAGTAAAGTACTTGCCAGCCAAGCAATGAAATTAGATACCAAATTCATACAGGCAGAAGTTTCGGCTATCAGCAGCTCTGAAAGTGGTATTAAGATCGAATGCTTACCACAAGAAAGCTCACAAGGTGAGCTCAGCATTGTCGTTCAAGAGTTTGACCAAGTAGTCATCGCGACTGGCGCCTGGTCAAAACCTTTGCTTGCGCAATTAGGCTATAAGCTCCCGATTGAAGCCGAACGAGGTTACAGCCTAGATTTGCCACATTCAGTGGAAGCACATTTAACACGCCCCGTCGCGTCAGCCGAGCGAAAGTGTATTATTACGCCAATGACACACGGGCTTAGGTTAGCAGGCACTGCTGAGTTTGCAGGTTTAACTAAAGCAGCAAATATGAAGCGTGCCAATATGCTTTATAAAAACTCCCAAGAGTTACTAAGTGAATTACCAACATTTTTACCACAAAATGCAGAGCCAGAGCAGCGTTGGATGGGTTGTAGACCTTCATTACCTGACTCCTTACCCGTTATTGGGCAAGCACCAAATCACAGTAATGTTTTTCTTGCCCTTGGCCACCAACACTTAGGGTTAACTTTAGGAGCAATAACAGGAAAACTTATCGGCCAAGTCATGTCAGGGCAAAAAACAGATATTGATATTAGCCCTTTTTCAATCAGTCGTTTTAACTAACCTGCGCTTTTACCGCTGCGGCCTTCGGCTCATCCCCGTCGTTGGCTGCAGCAACTTTCTTTAATTCTATTATCTTACAGACCTACAATAATCTTTTAATTCAACTTTTATATTTTTTCTAACTATTAATAATTCTGTTATCGTAAGCTACAACAGTACGTAAAACACTCAACCTAACAACAATTTTCTAAGTTCTTTTTTATTGTTGAATCACGTTTAGTAAAAATAATAAGAGTGCACCTATGCCCAAAAAACACAATAGCATTGCTTTTCTCGCTTTTATTTTCGCTGTATTTTCAGCAATATATATCAAACAATTTATTGCTCCCCAGTGGGTTGAGCAAAGTTATGTTTACGATGTCAGTACCGATGAACATGGCACATCAAGCTATATATACAAAGAGCAAAAGGTCATTATTGAAAGTATTGTCGATTATAAAAACTCATCACTAAATCAACAAAAGTTAGATAACATCACTGGCGCGCCAGCACTCAGCCAACAATGGGTTAGAGATGAACAGCAACAGTTGAAACTTCTAAAACCTGCATTTCATTTTGGTGTTTGGTCGTTACTACCAGCATTTATTACTATCGCTTTGTGCCTCCTAACGCGCGAGCCATTAACAGCGTTGCTTGGCGGTATAGTTGTGGGCGCAATCATGCTAGGACGTTATGACCTAACGGATAAAGTCATCATTCCTAACCTTGCCAAAGAAGGCACAGCGGCATTATTACTGCTTTATTTATGGCTCCTTGGCGGCTTACTTGGCGTTTGGTCGAAAACAGGCGCCGCACAAGCGTTTGCCAATTACATGACTAAGCATTTTGTTAAAGGGAGAAAGTCGGCAAAATTAGTTTCATGGTTATTAGGTATACTGTTTTTTCAAGGCGGCACCATGAGTACCGTACTCGTTGGTACAACAGTACGACCACTTGCCGACAAAGCAAAAGTTAGCCATGAAGAAATGAGTTATATTGTTGACTCAACCGCCTCACCTATTGCTTCAATTCTTGCGTTCAATGCTTGGCCAGCTTACGTACAGGCATTAATTTTTATTCCCGGCGTATCATTTTTAGCAACAGAAGCCGACCGAATCGCCTTCTTCTTTCAAAGTATTCCTTTTAGCTTTTACAGTATTTTTGCAGTTACCGGCACATTTCTGTTAAGTCTCAATATCACGACCTTTGCAGGTAAACGTATTAGAGCAGCAAAATATCGAGCTGAAACTCAAAGCCTTCTTGACGCGCCAACGGCAAAACCGCTCAGTGCTAAAGAATTACAAAGTTCAGACGTACCTGAAGGGTATTCGCCACATGTTTTGGAATTTGTTCTGCCATTAGTCACATTAACAGCCATTGCAATTGGCAGTTTTATTGCTTTAGGCTCACCGAAAATAAACTGGGCATTTGCTTCTGCACTGCTCTTGTCAGCCGTTATCGCCATCGTTAAGGGTATGTCGCTAAATCATGTTATTGACGGTTTTACCAATGGCTTAAAAGGCGTAGTTTTCGCTTCGGTTATTCTAATGTTGGCGGTCATTATTGGCAGTATCAGTAAAGAAACTGGCGGTGGCTTATTTCTAGTATCACTATTAGGTGAACAGCTACCATTTTGGTGTTTACCGGTTATTTTACAACTTATCACTATGATAATTGCATTTTCTACCGGCACAAGTTGGGGCACATATGCCATAGCTTTTCCGTTAGCGATGCCTTTAGCTTGGGCGATATGTCAAAGCCAAGAATTAGCTAATCCAGAGTTATTTATGATGCTGTGTTTTGCAACTGTGCTCAATGGTAGTGTTTTTGGTGATCAATGCTCGCCAATTTCTGACACCACTATTCTCAGTGCCATGACCACAGGCTGTGACTTAATGGACCATGTAAAGTCGCAACTCGTCCCTGCGACATTAGCCGCGTCTTTAGCTGGTGTATTATGGACATTAACCGCCTACCTTTTTGTTTGATAGTAATAACGATAGCAATCGAAAATATTGCTAAATTACAAGTGTTAAAATGGAATGTTGCTATAGCACCGAGAGAATAAAACCTCTGTGCTACTATTTATTAACAATGGACGTCGAACTTGTTTTGGATCAAACATTTTCTTCAGCATGGTTCGTATAATAAATTTTTCTTCTGGTGAATTTTAGCGATATGAACCAACAGTTTATCATTTTTTTCAAAGCACTATTGGGCAGCTGTAAAGACTTGCTCCCCATCGTATTCGTGATCGCTTTTTTCCAATTTGCCGTACTACAACAGCCGATGCCTAATGTCGGCGATATTTTTATTGGCTTACTGTTAGTGGTACTCGGGTTGACCTTTTTTATCTACGGCTTAGAAATGGGCTTATTCCCCATAGGTGAGTCAATGGCAAAAGCCTTTGCTCGCAAAGGTAGTATTTCCTGGTTATTGACCTTTGCCTTCTGCTTGGGCTTTGGTACCACGGTAGCAGAGCCTTCTTTAATCGCCGTAGCGCGAGAAGCAGCAACCGTTGCCGCAAGCGGCGGGATTATTGCTGCAACAGAAGTAGCACAAAATGAATACGCCAATGGCCTTAGATATACTGTCGCATTTGCCGTTGGTTTAGCTATTGTTATTGGTGTTCTACGGATTATTCGTGGCTGGCCTATTCAATACCTTATTTTAGGTGGCTATGCATTAGTCGTTATTATGACAGCATTTGCACCTAGCTGGATTATCGGTATTGCGTACGACTCAGGCGGCGTAACCACATCAACAATAACGGTACCTTTAGTAACAGCACTGGGCGTGGGGTTAGCGTCATCAATTAAAGGGCGAAATCCGATGATAGATGGCTTTGGGCTTATTGCCTTTGCCTCTCTCACCCCGATGATTTTTGTAATGGCCTACGGCATGGTATTAAGCTAATGACTAAAATACGTAATTTTATTTGCAACGGAGTTCGCTAACTTGGAATTACTGATTGAGTTTCTAAACACACTAAAATCGACAGTGGTCGATGTGTTGCCAATATTATCAATAATTTTAGTTTTCCAATTATTGGTCATCCGTCGCCCTATTCCCCATGTAAAACAAGTTGGTTTTGGTTTCTTATATGTACTCATTGGCTTAGCGCTATTTCTACTAGGTTTAGAGAAAGCATTGTTCCCGCTAGGCAAAATGATGGCAGAGCAGCTAACCGCGCCTGAGTTTATTAACCCTACCGCGCTGGCTGAAGAAGCAATTAATTGGACATACTATACTTGGGTATATATTTTCGCTGCCGCTATCGGCTTTAGCACCACGATTGCTGAACCGTCATTAATTGCCGTTGCGTTAAAAGCTGAGGAAGTTTCTGGTGGTGGTATTCGAGCAAACAGTTTACGTATTGCTGTCGCAATTGGGGTTGCTATTGGCATTGCGCTTGGCAGCTATCGAATAGTCGTTGGCCACCCTATTCATTACTACATAATATCTGGCTATATTGTGGTGGTTATACAAACCTTTTTCTGCCCAAAAATGATTGTACCTTTAGCTTATGACTCAGGCGGTGTAACAACATCAACCGTTACCGTGCCATTAGTCGCTGCATTGGGCTTAGGGCTTGCCAGTACTATTCCAGGAAGAAGCCCGTTAATTGACGGTTTCGGACTGATCGCATTTGCCAGTTTATTTCCAATAATAGCTGTAATGGCTTATGCACAAATAACCCATATACGAACAAAACTAACTAAAAGTGAGAATAAATAATGCACTTTAAATTGATCATTGCATTCGTAGAAGATGCAGTAACCGAAAAGGTGATGAAAGAAGCCCGCATGGCTGGAGCCACTGGCGCTACCATTATTAACAATGCGCGAGGCGAAGGCATTAAGCGCCAAAGAACATTTTTTGGTATGCAGCTTGAAACACAACGCGATGTTTTATTGTTTGTTGTTGAAGAACATTTATGTCGTAAAATTCTTGAGCGCATTGCAACTGTCGCAGGTTTTGACGAAGAGCCCGGCAAAGGTATTGCGATACAAATTGATATCCAAGACGCCGTCGGCGTTGCTCACCAAGTTGAGCGTTTAAAAGGTAAAATTGAGGAAGAGCTATGAGCCATAAATTAGTGCAAGTTAAAGATGCAATGACCACTGACAGTTATCAATTTACTGATGGTATGGTAACCGTTGCGGAAGGTATAAAACTCGCAAAAGAGCATAACGTTACGGCATTAATCATTAATAAACGCCATGAAAACGATGAGTTTGGTTTAGTCATGCTGTCTGATATTGCTAAACAGGTTATTGCCAAAGATCGCTCACCTGAACGAGTTAATTTATATGAGATTATGGCAAAACCTTTATTGTCAGTTCCGCCAGAAATGGATGTTCGCTATTGCGCAAGGCTATTCGAAAATTTTGGTATCAATACTGCTCCAGTTATCAAGGACCAGCAAGTGTTAGGCTTAGTAAATTACACCAATATGGTACTAACATTGTTGGGCGATGAATAAGTCGCTTTAAGTCGCGAATACTCATACAAAGCATTTATAAATATATCTAAGGTATAACCTTTAAATTAGGTGTACCTTTTTTTATAGCTTGCTCTTCCTCTAATACTAGTGGCACTTTAACGACAAAGCAGCAGCCATGTTCACTTTCAAGTATTTTAATCGTACCACCAAGCTTAGTATTTACTAAGTTATAAACAATATTCATTCCTAAACCTGAACCGCCTAAACCACGTTTTGTGGTAACAAATGGGTCAAATATTTTGTCTTTAACATCAACATTAATACCTTTACCATCGTCTTGATATACCAAAACAAGACTTTCATCATTGGCCTGAAAATCAATACTAATTTCACCATCATTGCGATCTTCAAAACCGTGAACATGTGAATTAGTTAAAAAATTAGTTAATATTTGATTCCAAGCACTGGGAAACGTTACTAAATTCAAAGTGGGATCAACATTGATTTTAATGACATAGTTTTTATGTTTGAATAAGGTTTTCACCGTATTAACCACATCATTTACATGCTGTGCCAAGTTTATATTAAGTTTAGGGTCAGTATGATGTTCAACTGCAACCGACTTAAAGCCCCGAATTAAATCCACCGCTTTATTTAAGCTTCGCTCAATTATTTGTTCATATTCAACAAACATATTTAATATTGAGGTTAATTGCTTTTTTGTTAACTTTTTATCAATTAGAGCATGGTTTAATTCAGCTATTTTTTCTTTTAAGGCACTGACAGAAGTAACACAAATACCTAGTGGTGTATTTACCTCATGAGCAACCCCAGCCACCAACTGACCAAGCGAAGCCATTTTTTCAGATTGCACCAACTTATCTTTTGCTAACGTTAACTCGTTTAAAGATTGCTGTAATTGCTGATTACTTTCCGCAAGTTTAGAAGTACGTTCATAAACCTTTATTTCTAAATCGCCATTGAGGTTTATAAGCGCATTTTCCGCATCTTCAAGCTGTACTATGTCATTTTTTAACGTTAGCCGCATACCATTGATGGCATTAACTAATTCATCAAGTTCATCAACTTCTTGTTTCCGGTTATGCAGCGTCAATGGTTCATCTAAGTTTTGTGCATTGAGCGCCTTAGAATATAAAGTAATACGAAATAAATGCTTAGTGATTAACCAATGAACTATGAAAAAAGTACAAAACGCGACGATAAAAATTTTAATAAATTCTGAGACAATAATAAAACCAGCTTTTTGCTTCAAGTGTTGGTAAATATCTTGATAGTCAGCTGAGATAACCATAGTACCTATGGTATTATTTTCGAAGTTGATCGGGTACTGCTCAACTTTAGGCGGGTTATCTATTACATTACCCACTTCATAAACTTTGCCAAAGCTTGTGATGATTTTAACGTGGCGAATATCAGGTAAACGTTGAATACCACCAATTTGTTGTTCAACTAAAGGCTCATTAAAATCCCAAAGACTGGTGGAGATAGATTGGTTAAAGCTCAATTCAATATTATCAAAACGCTCATCTAAGGCGGACACTCCACCCTTAAAATCAACATATATTTGAATAAAGGTTGAGCAGACTGATAAAAATGCACTACATAAGAAAATATAAACAAATACTCGTCGGCTTAATTTATTATTAAATACACCTTTACTCGACATTATTTTATCCATGAAATCCATGTACCATATTTATAACACCAACTGTAATGGCTAAGTAACAATCTAAGCCATTACATCTTAGCACTATTTATATAGTAGTGAGTTGTAATGTCAAATATCAAACTGCTAGATTCAATGTTAGATAAGCATATTTGTATTGCATATTTAATCAAATGATATGAAAACCCTGAACTTTACTACTAACTCATTGAACTGTTGAAAATTAGTTTTACCTCATTAATGACCAATGTAGCAGCAAGTTTTATTTTCTAATAATACCTCGACACTATCTAAAATTTGTTATCAAAAGGCTATCAGCTCTAATGCAAAGCTGACATTCTTCACTTTAAATAGTCACTTTAAATTTATTATGCTTTAACAAAGTCAGCAACAAGTTTAGCCGCGGTTAAATCTTCTAAAGCATGGCCAACTGATTTAAAAACAGTAATATCTTGTCTATTTCTATGCATAGTGAATTTTTGCTGAGCAAAAGCAAATAGATCTGCCTCTATTTGATCTTTACTGATAACACCTTGTTGCAACGGTATCGCCATATCTCCGGTTTCACGTAAAGCACTTTCAAAATTATCAACAAATAGTCTCGACTTTGTTAAGCATTCATCATCCATTTCTCGCATATCAGGGCGATATGAACCAACCATATCGACATGCTGCCCCGCCACTAACCATTTGCCTAAAACCAATGGTTTTTTACTCAAGGTTGCACAAGAAATAATGTCGGCTTTTTTTATGTAATCTTCGATATTGTCAACTGCTTGACACGTTAAGTTTAAGTGCGCAACTTGCTGACATATTGCTTCTGCCTTTGCTTTATCACGACCCCAAACATAGACCTTTTTAATTGCTCTGACACTAGCATGAGCTTCAATTAGTTTACTTGATAAAGTGCCAGTACCTATCATCAATAAGGTTTCACTGTCTTCACGTGATAAAAAACGAGAAGCTAGCGCAGACGCTGCCGCTGTTCTTCTTGCTGTTAATGCTGGCGCATCCATCATGGCTATCATGGCGCCAGTATCAACATCCATCAATAAGTATGAGCCTTGAATTGACGGTAAGCCCTTCTTACCGTTTTCAGGTGCAACAGTTACAATTTTAACCCCTGCAACTTCACCCGCTTGCCACGCTGGCATCATGAGCAATGTTGTTTCTCTTGATGCTTTTGGGTTTTCCATATCAAAATGTAAACGCGGCGGGACGGTTATATCACTAGCAAAAGCGAGCTCAAGCGCATCAACAAGTTTTGGGAATGATAGAGCACGGTTAACGGTTTCTGCGTTTATTGTCAGCATAGTATTCTCGTAATATAAAAGCGGATAGAAGATCAAAAACATTATTGCATACCGTATGTTGTATACAAGTATAAAATATGAAAAGCAACTCTATTAATAAGAGGTGAAGATAAATTTATATTTTAGGTCTTGTCCGATTTTCGCTAGTCATTTACATTGCCTGACGTATGATCAGCAAAGTTAATCGTCATGGTAAAGGATATATATGTTAAGTGTTGAGGTTTACGAAAACGCTAGGTTAAGTCGAGATGCGCGCTTTGATGGTAAATTTTTCACCGCGGTACTCACCACAGGAATATTCTGTCGACCAATTTGCCCTGCTCGACCACCAAAGCCCGAAAACGTAAAATATTATGAAAGTGCAGAATTAGCTCAACGGTCAGGCTTTCGTCCTTGTAAACGTTGCTTTCCTCAATTAGCGCCGAACCTGCCATTACCGCGTAAAATAAAACAAATTACCCAAGCATATTATGAGAATAACTACAGCTTACAAAGCTGTGCACAGCAATTAGAGATTAGCGAAAGACAAATTCGCCGGCTATTTATGCAATATTATGGCTTACCGCCAAGTGAGTTTTTTCATCAACAACGTTTATTACTTGCCCATAAACTACTCGTTTCAACGCCGTTAAGTATTACTAATGTAGCTTTTGCCGCAGGTTTTAATAGTATTCGACGCTTTAATGAAGTGATATTACAAGCCTATCAAACTACACCGAGTGATATCAGGGGTAATAAAGTCACCTCATCTGATAGCCAAGTCACTATATTACTGCCCTACAAAGCCCCATTCGATTGGCCACTAATGCTGAGCTTTTTCCGTTCAAGAAAAATGAGTAACATAGAAGATATAAGTACTGAGCACTACTTTCGCACCATTGAGCTTGATGATTGCCGTGGCTGGATAAAAGTAACTCACCATAAAAAGAAAAACGCGTTGAATCTAACCGTAAAGCTTACTGATTATAGTTATTTACACCAAATCATTGCGCGTGTTCGTCGTATGTTCGACTTAGATGCCGATATGCAAATAATTCATCAACACTTGATGAAACATCCTAAATTAGCATCAGTGATAGAAAACTTTCCCGGCTTACGTTTACCGGGTTGCTGGGATATTTTCGAATTTTCTATTCGTGCGATATTAGGTCAACAAATCTCGGTAAAAGGCGCAACAACACTAGCGCAACGTATTGCAGAAAAATATGGCAAAAATATTGCTGAATTAGAGCAACCAGCGGATATTAATACCTCAAAGTATTTTCCAAAAATTGATGCCCTAATGGCTGTAGATTATCAAGATATCGGCTTAACACGTTCACGTATCGCAACATTGCAAACTTGGGTGAGCTTTTTTAAAGAAAACGAAAGTATATTTGCCAAAGGCTTAACCATTGAAGAGTTAGAAGCTGCATTAACAAAACTCAAAGGTATTGGCCCCTGGACCGTAAATTATATAGGTATGCGCGGCTTGAGCGACCCTGATGCATTTCCTAGCGCCGACTTAGGCATCATTAAAGCACTAACAATCGATGACATAAAACCGAAAAATAAAGATATTTTAGCGCTAGCAGAAACTTGGCGTCCTTGGCGTGCCTACGCCGCTATTTATTTATGGCAGTCACTGCAACTCACAACTGAAAACAATATCAAAACTGATATCAAGGAATAAGCGTTATGTATTATTGTATTTATCAATCACCTTTAGGTGAAATCGCCTTAACAGCTAATGATGAGGGTTTAAGCGCACTAGCCTTTCAAGCAGGTAAGTCACCAATCGATTTAACCAAGGGCTTAACCGAAGATACTAGTAAATTTACCGAAGTCATCCAGCAGTTAACTGAATACTTTAATGAAGACAGAAAGCATTTTGACTTACCATTAGCTCCGAAAGGTACAGCATTTCAAAAACAAGTTTGGCAAGCACTAAGCAAAATTCCTTGTGGCGAAACTAAAAGCTATGGCTGGATTGCTAAAAGTATTAACAATGAAAAAGCGGTACGTGCTGTCGGGACAGCAAATGGTGCCAACCCTATTGCCTTAATAGTACCTTGCCATAGAGTTATTGGCAGTAATGGTAAGTTAACGGGTTATGCTGGCGGTTTAGCACTAAAAGCAAAACTATTAATGCACGAAGGTGCGCAATTCAAACCTTAAACAATGAATATAAAACCGCAAAAATAGCTACTAAACAATTACATATAATTTGGTAGTTATTTTTATTAATAAGAAAACTCACCAAAACAATTTCGTCATATACCTCAAAAAACAAACAATTTAGCTTATCAGTGCAGCATCTATAACAATAAAGTGATACAACATTGATAAGTAACCTCAGCTCGCCTTAAGCAACATCATCAAATAAAGTTAGTTGAAGTAAAGTAATATTATCTTTATAAGCGTACCTTAAAATAGTTTCGCTAGATTATTTATTCATCAAAACCATCTATTGAACTATTATCGAATAATACGAAAGTAATCCAAACATTATCGACAATAATAACAGGGAAAAATCGATGAAAAAGTCTCTTACCTCCTTGATGCTTACTGCGGCTATTGCCACTAGTGCATCAGCCGCCATAGACACTGACCTACTATCAGGCATCAAAGTTAGAAATATTGGTCCTGCAGCTACAAGTGGCCGAATATCTGATATAGAAGCGGTGATTTCAAACCCTAACATTGTTTATGCATCTGCCGCGTCAGGTGGTGTTTGGAAGTCAGAAAATGCAGGCTTGAAGTGGACCCCGATCTTTGAGCACGAAGAATATGCTTCAACAGGCGCGATTGCTATCAACCAAGCAATTCCTGATATTGTTTGGCTAGGTACGGGTGAAGGTAATGTTCGAAATTCGGTATCGATTGGTGGCGGCATTTATAAATCAATTGATGCGGGTAAAAATTGGAGCAAAATGGGCTTGGCAAATACCGAGCACATTAATCGTATTGCCTTACACCCAACAAACCCTGATATAGCCTATGTTGCCGCCCTTGGTACCTTATGGTCAGAAAATAAAGACCGTGGCATCTATAAAACTGTTGATGGCGGTAAAACTTGGCAGAAAATTTTGTTCGTTGATAACACCACAGGCGCAACGGATATAAAAATGGATCCAACTAATCCAAATAAGCTTTACGCTTCAATGTGGCAATTTAGACGTTGGCCTGACCGTTTTGAATCAGGTGGCCCTGGTTCTGGTTTGTATATTTCCCTTGATGGCGGTGAAACATGGCAGGAGAAAACTGCCGCCGATGGTTTACCTGAAGGTGATTTAGGCCGTATAACCCTTGATGTTGCCCAAAGCCAACCCAATACCGTTTATGCCTTAATAGAAGCTGAAAAAAGTGCCTTGATGCGCTCGGACGATGGCGGCAACAGCTGGCGAACCGTTAATAATGAAGTTGGTGTTGCCGACCGACCATTCTACTATTCAGAAATTGAAGTAGACCCAAATAATCCTGACGTAATTTACAACATAGCAACTTTTATACGCCGTTCAATTGACGGCGGGAAAACCTTTAGTAAAGTAGAAAAAGTTGATTGTTGTGCAGTTGGCAATACCATTCATATTGATAACCACTCATTATGGATCAACCCAAAAGATTCAAAACACCTAATTTTAGGTAACGACGGTGGTGTTGCCATTACTCAAGACAAAGGTGACAGCTGGCGTTTCGTGCAAAACTTAGCAATTTCTCAGTTTTACCATATTCGTGTTGATGATGCCCACCCATATAATATCTACGGTGGCTTGCAAGATAATGGCTCATGGCGTGGCCCAGCAGAAGTTTGGCATAGTGGCGGCATTCGCAACGTTCATTGGCAAGAAATAGGTTTTGGTGACGGCTTTGATGCAATGCCATTTCCTGATGACGTAACAAAAGGCTATAGCCAATCACAAGGCGGCTATTTGAACCGTTGGGATATTAATACCGGTGAGCAAAGTCTTATTATGCCGCCGCCACCAAACCCTGAAACAGAATTACGTTTCAATTGGAACGCAGGGCTTGCGCAAGACCCATTTGATAAAGACACCATTTATTACGGCAGCCAGTTTATGCATAAATCGACTGACCGAGGCGACACTTGGCAAGTTATTTCAAAAGATCTTTCTACCAATAATCCAGAATTTCAACGCTATAAAGATTCAGGTGGTTTAACGCCTGACGTTACAGCAGCAGAAAACAATACAGCGATTATTGCCATTGCTCCTAGCCCAATTAAACAAGGCGTTATTTGGGTCGGTACTGATGACGGCCGCATTCATGTGACACAAGACGGCGGTAAAACTTGGAAAAGTGTTGAGAAAAAAGCCCGTAAAGCGCCGAAAAATGCCTTTATTCCACATATAACACCGTCGCTTTATAATGCCGATGAAGCTTTTATTGTCTTTGATGATCATCGCCGCGGAGATATGAAGCCTTATATTTTTAAAGCCTCTAAATACGGTAGTAAGTTTACGAACTTAACCACTAAGAACATCAAAGGTTATGCCCTTTCCGTTCAGCAAGACCACGTTGATGAAAACCTATTATTTTTAGGTACTGAACTTGGCTTATATGCTTCTACTGATGCAGGTGACTCTTGGTTTAAATATGATAACGTGCCGACCGTATCAGTAATGGATATGGCGATTCAACAACGTGAAAATGATTTAGTACTAGGTACCCATGGTCGTTCGATTATTGTTATCGACGATTACAGCGCGCTACGCGGTTTATCTGAAAAGTCATTCAAAACGCCTTTAAAATTACTTAACGTTTCTGATGGCCAGCAATATGTCACTAACCGCGCGCCGTCTTCTCGTTTCTGGGGTGACGCTGCATATGTTGGTGAAAATGAAGTCTACGGTGCTACCTTAACATTTATGGCCTCAGGCGAGCACTTAGCGCATCCTGATGAAGACAAAGAAAAAACTCGTCTCATTGCTAAAGCAGCCAAAAAGAAAGCAGCTAAGGACAAACTCGCTAAAAAGAAAGCAGAAGAATCTAAAAACAATGATGAAGCCAAAAAAGATACGCCAGAGCTTTCAGATAAAGCACGCATTACGGTTAAAAATAGCCAAGGTGAAGTGGTTCGAACATTTGTTAGCAAAGTTAAGCAAGGTATTAACCGTATTGCATGGGGATTAGAGTCGGATGGCGCGTTAAGCATGCCTGGCGACGAACCTAAAGAAGATAAAGACATTTTATCCGCTGGCCCTGAAGTTGTTCCTGGTATTTACAGTATTACCGTTAAGTTAAACGACCATGAATTTGAAACTAAGGCAACGGTATTAAAAGACCCTCGCTTTAACGTTTCAGCACAAGACTTAAGAGCCAGCTATAACCTACAACATCAAGCAGTTGATATGTATTCAACCTTAACCAAAGCCGTTCATGCCTTAGTTGACAGTAAAAAAGATGTCGAGCTAATTAAAGCCATGGCTGATAAAGCATTAGGGAAAGTTACTAGCACTGACAAGAAAAAGTCTAGTCCAGAAAAAACCTTAAGTAACTCGGCAGATGCTTTACTTAAAAAAATAGCAACGCTAGATAAAGGCCTACGTTCTATTCCTAAAACTAACGGCATAGTTGATGAAAGCTATAAAGTTAGCTCTAAAATATTTACTGCCTGGGGTTATGCCGGCAGTCGCTACGGTAAGCCATCACCAACGGCTGAATTGTACTTAGCACAAGGGAAAACTGCGCTGAAAAAAGCAGTAGATGAAGTTAATAACTTTTTAGCAAAAGATATTGCTGAATTTAAAACACAATACAGTCAATCAGGTTTAGGTTTATTAAATGCTGCCGCGCCAATAACGCTAAACTAATGGTTATTTAAAACTTATAAACCTTATGGTTTATCATTAAAAAAGGAAGCGTTATCGCTTCCTTTTTTATGCTTAAAATTAACTTATACCAATTTCATTAAATTATTGCCCACTTGTGCTGGTTAAAATAATCATATTGATTTTAATCATTAATCGCTTGTCACTAATCAACAATCCACTGTACTTGTTTTTCTTTACCATTACGCAAGAAGGTAAACACAAGCTTTTCGCCTTTGTCATAGCGTGAAAAACGTTGTTGTAGTTTGATCATCGACTCAAGGTCGGTTAAACGTCGACCGGATATTTCTAACAAAATATCTCCACCAAGAAGTAGTGGCTTTTCACCTAGCATAATATTTAAGTTACCACCTCGAAAACCTAACTTTGCCGCCAAGGTTCCAGGTATGACTTGCTGAATGAGCATGCCGTAACCATAGGGGTTATTCAGTGCATGCGCTTCCATTTCAGTTAGGATGTGTGGAATAAAACCTGCAAATACTGCAGGTTTACTCGCAATAATGTCATGAATAGAGTCCACTGAAATGGCAAAGCCAAGGCCATTACTATCGCCTGTTGCAGATAGAATATGGCTAACTATGCCAATAATTTCACCTGAACGATTAAACAAAGGACCACCTGAGTTACCTTGATTAATAGCAGCATCAGTTTGGATAAAGCGCGGTACAATATCAGTTCCTGGAATAACTGCTTGGTCGCGAATACCACTTAAATAGCCAACAGATAAACTATGACTAACACCATATGGCGCGCCAATGGCCATCACTTGCTCACCCACTTCATAACTACCCGACTTAGCTAAAGGCAAAGCCTTAATATTATCTGGCAACTTAGCGGCTTGGATCATCGCGAGATCCAACATCGAGTTAATCCAAACTAAATGACCTGTTGTAGTTGTGCCATCAGCAAATATCACTTCAATGCTAGTTGCCCTATCAACCACGTGTGCCGCCGTTAAAATTCGACCATTTTCACTAATAACAGCGCCTGAGCCTAAAGAGTTCTCGGTACTCGCTTCATATCGCACTTGGTTAGGGTTTGGCTGGGCAATAGACTCCACATGCAGCTCTACAACACTATTATCAACCTCTTTAAATAGTTTTTGCACCGAGTTATCGGCGCTTGAAGGCAATGAAAATAAGCTTATAGATATAAAAATGGTCAAAGCAAGTAAACGACAACGCATAAAAGTTAATCCTTAAACAATCAATAACATTAAAAACGACTCAACCTCAGTGTAACGGCTGTAAAAATAATTGATATGAAAAATAATTTGGCCGAATTATAAATACTGCTATGATGGCGCGGTTATTTAATGAAGTGGTTTAAATGTGGTTTTGGAATTTATTGTAGTTATCGCAGTGATATTTTTAGCTTGGTTAGTTTGGCAGCTTATGCGCGCTAAACATTTTACTAAGTTTAGGCGCCAAATAGCGCAGGAATTAAAACCTAAAGTTATTGCTAGTATTGTTGAAGAAATGACAGAAACTCGTTCAGAGCAACTACCAAATAATTCAGCTCATCAAGAGGCAACCATTACTTACTGGACAGCTTCAACCGGTAGAATATTACAAGCGGCGTTAATGCGAGAAATAATCACAGAACAGTGGTTAAAGGAAAGCGGTAACTTACGCAACAGCCAACACCTATTTCATATTGAACGTGATTTATTGCATAGATAACACTCCAGCTTAACATTCAGTTTTATTATTTACTGGCTTACTGAAAAAGCATTTACCGATACGTTGGAAATTATGCTCAGAAAAGTAAGTCCGCTATTTTAATAACTCTATTTTTCGATAACCTAACGCGACAATACCGTTTGCTTTTAGCGCATTAAGATTAATACCAATGGCTTCTTTGGTAACACCAAGCATTGCCGCTAAATCATGCTGTGAAATGTTAATACACTGGCTGTTTTGAAATTGACATAATTTTTCCAAGGTTAACGTTAAGCGCTCTTCAAGCGGTTTAAAAACTGAATGCTCATAAACCTTGCCATAAACTTCAACATATTTTGCTAAGAAATTCGCAGCATTTATCGCTATTGACGGGTAACGTTGAATGGCAGCATCTAGATCGGTTTTTGATAAAAATAAAATCTTGGTATCTGCAAGTGCAATGGCATCATTTGGCCTAATACCAGAGCCAAAACAGCCAATAAAACCAAACCACTGCTGAGCGACTAAATCGACAATGAGCAGTTCCTTGCCCTGCTCACTTAATTTATTGATACGCACTTTGCCATGCTCAATAAAAAATAAACCATCAGCTACATCACCGGCTCGGTGAACAAATTGATCCTTTGAAAATGACCGTGGTTTTAATAACTCACTAACAAGTTTTCTAGCTGGTAATTCAACATCGTCGAGCCAATTAGCACCAAAACTATTCTTTTTCATCACCAATAACAATCCAGATTGTAGTGTCAGTTAGTTGATTATTTCATAATTATATTATCAATCACAGGAGGTCATATGACACTTTTTAAAAACACAATTCCTATGCTACTCGCACTACTACTCACGCCACACCTGCAGGCAAGCGAATTGCTACCTAAGCAATATAAGTTAACCACAGCACTGGCAGAAAAAATTGCCAAAGCCGCAGTTAGTGAATGTAAAAAATATAACGCTAATGTTTCTATTTCGATTGTTAACGATCAAGGCCGATTAATGTATTTCTACCGAGGAGATAACTCAGGTAGCAACACTATACATACCAGCTTTAGAAAAGCTTACACCTCGGCAACATTAAAAGCGCCAACATCAGTGATGGCTGGCTTTGTTGAAACAAAAGGTTTTAGTCAATTGGGTAAAATGGAAGACGATATATTACTACTTACAGGTGGCTTACCTATTACCTATAAAGATCAGCTCGTTGGCGCGATTGGTTTGTCTGGTTCACCAAACCCAAAACTTGAAGAAACTTGTGGTATGGAAGCACTGAAACTTTTAACAGAATAACCCTGACTGTAAAAACAAAAAAGAGAGCTTAAGCTCTCTTTTTACGCTGAAAAATTTAACTCTTAAGCCAGTTTTTCAAACTGTAAATCCCAAACACCATGACCTAAGTTCTGACCACGATTTTCGAATTTCGTTAACGGACGTGAATCAGGACGAGGTACGTAGTCATTGTTTTCTGACAAGTTTTTATAACCCGGAGAAGAGGTCATATCTTCTAACATACATTCAGCGTAATTTTCCCAATCGGTCGCCATATGAAACACACCACCAACCTTAAGTTTTTGGCGAATAGCTTCAACAAAACTCGCTTGTACAATACGACGCTTATGGTGTTTCTTTTTATGCCACGGATCAGGGAAGAATAATTGCACGGTTGATAGTGACTCTGTAGGAATACAGTCAGCTAAAACTTCAATCGCGTCATGTTCATACACTTTTAAGTTATTAACACCCTCTTCTTGTGCCAGTCCGATACAAGCACCAACACCAGGGCGATGCACTTCCACACCAATAAAGTTTAATTCAGGTGCGTTTTTAGCCATTTCAACTAAAGATTTACCCATACCAAAACCAATTTCAAGCACGATAGGGTTATCGTTACCAAATAACTCGCTAGGATTAATCATACCGTCAGCATGATTCAAGCCCATAGTAGCCCAAAATTGCTCTAATGCTTTTGCCTGACCATTAGTAAGGCGACCTTCACGCTTAACAAAACTACGTACTTTGCGAATGTACTTGCCTTCTTGCTCTGCTTGCTCAACGGTTTTATGGGTTCTTTCAGTCATAATGCTATCAATTACTTAAATGTGTCATCAAAATTCGGGCGCATATTATCCGTGTTTAATGATTGAATTTCAATCACAGCATTACTGCAAACACTTTTAATTATGCGCTTTAATATACAAGAGCGCTAAGCGATTGCTTACGCTGCCCACCAAACGTCATACAAATCGCTAACAGTTACAGCGCTTGCGCCATTATCAGTTAACCATTTTTCAACAAGTTGACGATGCTCTTCAGTACATTTACCAATTTTTTGTGTGCAAACTAAGCCATGCCACAAAGTATCACCTTCGCCGCCAAAGCCTAAGCCGTTTGGCTCAATTACTTCATCGAAAAATTTAGATAGAAATGTATCAATTGCTTCGCTATCAGTGCCGTCTTCAAGCTTCCAAGCAAGATCAAAACCTAACTCTTGGTATTCATCAACGCGTAATTTTTTACGTAAACGATTACTACGATTCTTTGCAGTTACTTTCATGTTTTTTTCCTTAAGGCTAAGTCAAATTTAGCACTTTATTATAACGAATATTTACTCTGGTCGAGAGCATAGTGGCAATAGAAATTTTTGCAATGAAAATATTAGCTTTATTCGCTACACTGTCGCCGCTATGACAAATAAAACTACAATTTCAGCCAAATCTGCTCAGTTGTTTTCAAGCCAAGTATTAGACTGGTTTGAATTACGGGGTAGAAAACACTTGCCTTGGCAGCAAGACAAAACGCCTTACCGTGTCTGGATTTCAGAAATAATGTTGCAACAAACCCAAGTTGCTACGGTGATTCCTTATTATCAACGATTTATGGCAAGCTTCCCGACAGCCATCGACTTAGCTAATGCTGATGAAGATACTGTGTTGCATCATTGGACGGGGTTAGGTTATTACGCCCGCGCTAGAAACCTACATAAGTCAGCTAAAATTATTCGTGACCAGTATTTAGGTGAATTTCCAGATGATATAGAGCAAGTTATTGCTTTGCCTGGTATTGGCCGTTCTACTGCGGGCGCAATATTAAGTTTGTCGCTACATAAACATCACGCAATATTAGATGGCAATGTTAAACGTGTGCTTGCCCGTTGTTATATGGTGCAAGGACATACAGGACAAGCTATCTATGAAAAAACCTTATGGCCGATTACTGAAGTATTAACGCCCAAAAAAGGCGTAGCTAACTTCAATCAGGCGATGATGGATCTAGGCGCTATGGTTTGTACGCGCTCTAAACCTAAATGTGAAATTTGCCCAATACAAACGAGTTGCCTGGCTTTGGCAGGTGCAGAACAAGCAAATTACCCGCAAAAGAAACCTAAAAAAGTCATTCCTGAAAAACATACTATTATGGTTATTCCGCGCGTTAACCAAAAAGTATTAATGGAAAAACGTCCTCCAACAGGTATTTGGGGAGGTTTATGGTGCTTTTTAGAAGTATCGGAACTAGATGCGTTAGACAATTTACTGGCAAAACTGAACTTGAAGCAATTATCAACATTACCTTTAGATAAGTTTCGCCATACTTTTAGCCACTTTCATTTAGATATAGAGCCTGTAATTGTTGATTGTGAAATATTACCGGCAAAAGAAATCAGCGAAAATAGTACTTTGCAGTGGTACAATTTAACCACTAATGCATCAGTTGGCCTTGCCGCATCAACACAGAAGTTAATTACGCAACTGCAACAACTGCACATTTAGCTAAATTAAGTTATTAAATTTATCAGCACAAAGAGAAATTATTATGAGTCGTATCGTTTTTTGTCAAAACTTACAAAAAGAAGCTGAAGGCCTTGGTTTTCAATTATACCCGGGTGAAGTAGGCAAACGCATTTTTGACAATATTTGTAAAGAAGCTTGGGGCCACTGGCAGAAGAAACAAACCATGCTGATCAACGAAAAGAAAATGAACATGATGAACCCAGATGATCGTGCGTTTTTAGAGGCAGCTATGGTTGCTTACCTATTTGACGGTAAAGAGCCAGAAATTGAAGGCTACACGCCAGAGAAAAAATAATGGAGTTTGCCGTTGACTGGAAAATATTCGCAACTATATTTGTTTCGGTATTTATTGCAGAGCTTGGCGATAAAACTCAATTAGCCACAATGTTGTTTGCCGCCGATAAAGATGTCAGCAAATGGATGGTATTTACTGCTGCATCAGCTGCTTTAATTGTAGCATCGGCCGTTGGTGTGCTTGTTGGTAGTTTTTTATCTGCTTATGTTGATGAAAAAATACTTTCTTATATCGCTGGTACCGGTTTTATCATCATTGGCACTTACACTTTATACACCGCTTAATGACAACAAATAACCTTTAAAAAGTAAAATGTTTGGCTAAATTGTTCCATAAAAGAACAATAAGTAGAAAAAAACGGCAAACAAACATTTATTTAAAAAAAAGAGTTGACGGGGTAAACGAAAAACAGTTTAATACGCCCCGTCTTCAAGGCACAGCCAAGAAGACAAAGTACAGGACAATCATTTAGGTTGTTATTGTGCCTCGATAGCTCAGTCGGTAGAGCAGAGGATTGAAAATCCTCGTGTCCCTGGTTCGATT